>ENA-ORDC01000353-ORDC01000353.1-marine-metagenome-genome-assembly--contig:-NODE-353-length-47519-cov-3.718393_pt1 | contig 47519 bp, 39 predicted proteins | sample MGYA00237783_ERZ508515 | MGnify/ENA primary metagenome ERZ508515 (study PRJEB26186, sample SAMN06268792) | marine metagenome | isolation source: Eden Landing Ponds, San Francisco, CA, USA | place... | reverse complement strand
AGACTTCCTTCGCCGCGGCGAGCGCGCTATCGTCGTCGATGACGTCCTCGAAGGGACAGCTGTGACAGACAACGTGATAGACGCCGTTCCCCTGTCTCTCACCGCCGTCCGGGACGAGGTGGGTCTGATCAGCACTCTCCAGGTTGATGCGCTCGGAGAGCCACGCCATCTGTTCGCCGATCCCGCCGAGATCGTTCTGCTGAAGCGGGAACGTGACGGTCGGGCTGACTCCGGCCGCGAAGGTGTCCCGGTCACGAAGCGGATCGAGGTATGTCCGACCGGCGAGGACGACGATCTCCGCGAAGCCGCGACCCGCCGCGAGGCCTTCGCCGACCAGGTCGATCAGCGAAAGGCCGACGTTTCCGGCGAGCGTCTCGATCTCGTCCTCATCGAGGTCCTCGATGCTCGTCTCGTAGGGCTCGATCACCTCGTAGGGATCGAGAAGGCCGTGCTCGGCAGAGAGAATCCGCCAGTCGTCGCCGACCGCCTCCGCGACCGCCCGACACGCCGCGATGTCCCGGTCGGGGTCGCCGAACGGGTGGAGCTTGAACCCCGGATAGCCCCGATCTCGGCACGCCTCCGCGAAGTCAGCGTACGCCTCGGGGCTGTCAAGACCGCCAGCGTCGTCGGCCCAGTAGGTCGACGCGTACGCCGGGATGCGGTCCCGGTAGCCGCCGAGCAGCGTCGACACGCTCGCGTCGTGATACTTGCCCGCGAGGTCCCACAGCGCGACGTCGACCGGCCCGATTCCGAGCCGGTCGGTGTGCCGGAGCGCGCCCCACAGGTCCTGCCAGATACCCTCCCGTTCCAGGGGGTCGCGACCGAGCAGGTACTCCGTGGCGATCATCTCGACCTGCGTGACCATCGGCGGCGTGAACATGAAGCCCCTGTAGTTGCCCTCGACCCCATCGTCGGTGCGGATCGTGAGGACGAATCCCGACGGTTCGAGCGTGTCCCCGGGGCTGTACGCGGGGTGGTCGTTGTACATGCTGACGTCTTCGAGGCTGTACGTGAACTCCGTTATCTCGACTTCGGAGATGCGCATACCCCGATGTTCGCGGTGGGCGGGATAACTCTTCGGGCGGGCCTCGACGTGAGACCGTCGCGACTCCAGTCCCGGCCGCTCACCAGTAGTTCTCTCTGCGTTCCCAGGCGTCCTCGATACCGAGTTCGTCGACGTACTCTTCGACCGCTGGATGGAACGGGTCGTCCGTCTCGTCGAGCCACGCGTCGACCAGTCCGTCGAGTCGGTCCCTGACTTCGCGGTAGTCGGGGTCGTACACTCGATTTCGCAGTTCGTAGGGGTCCTCCCGGTGGTCGAACAGCAGCCACTCGGGGCCCTGCGGCGGGGCGTGTTCGGCCATGAAATCGTCCGTGACGCGAGCGTATGTGTATCGCTCGGTGCGGACGCCGCGCCACCCCTGGCCGAGGTTCAGCAGATACGCCGACTCCGGCGCCTCGCCGTCTTCGCCGCGAACGACGGCGGAGAAATCGCCGCCCTCCATCTCGTCGGGTGGGTCGATACCGGCCAGTCCGAGCAGCGTCGGCGCGACGTCGACGATGCTGACCGGGTCCGCCCTCGTGTGACCCTCGGGGACCTGTTCAGGCCAGCGGACGATCAGCGGAACGTTGATCGACTCGAAGTAGGGGTTGCCCTTCTGGTTGCGGCCCTGCGACCAGAAGCAGTCGCCGTGGTCCGAGGCGTAGGAGACGACTGTCTCCTCGCGGAGTCCCGCCGCGTCCAGCGCGTCGAGGAGGCGGCCGAACTGGTCGTCGAGCGCCGTGATCTGCGCGTAGTAGTCGACGAGTCCCTCGCGCGGGTCGTCGTACTCGTAGGGGACCGGTTCGTCGAAGACGTCGCCGTCACCGGCGAACTCCCGCAGCGGCGGCCCGTACGGGAGCGTCTTCGCCGGATGCTCCCCACCGGTCGGCAGGATGGGTTCGACGTTCGGCCGGAGCGAGAGGTCGTCGGCGTCGTACAGGTCCCTGTACTCGTCGGGGACCATCCGGTAGGGGTCGTGGGGCGGCCCCCACGAGAGGAACAGGCAGAACGGCCGGTCGTCGTCGGCGGTGACGAAGTCGATGGCGAGGTCGGTCTGGGCGACCGGTTCGTAGCCGTCGACGTCGACGAGGTCGTCGGTGTCGCGGTAGTACGCGGCCCCCATGTAGTCGTGCGAACAGTTGTACACCGCCCAGCAGTCGTCGAACCCCTGTCGCCGCGGCCCCGGCGGCGTGAACCGGTCGCGGGGCACGCCGTCGAGGTGCCACTTGCCGATGTACCCCGTTCGATAGCCAGCGTCGCGGAAGGCCGCCGCGACCGAGGGGACGTCCGTCGGGAGCGGCAGGTCGTTCGTCACGACGCGGTGGGAGAGCGGGTACTGGCCGGTGATGAGCGAGGCCCGACTCGGCGAGCAGAGCGGGTAGTTCGCACACGCGTTCGAGAACCGGGTCCCCTCGCTCGCGAGGCGGTCGAAGTGCGGCGTGACGACGTCGTCGTTGCCCGCACAGCCCATCGCGGTCCCGCGGTGCTGGTCGGAGAAGGCGAACAGGATATTCGGGCGGCTATCCGGAGACATACGCCGTCCGACTCCGCCGAGGAACAAAGCGTTTGTGCCCCCGGAAAGCGCACAGGCGCGGCGTTCCACGGCGGCGTCTCGCCGACCGACGTCAGTCTGTGCCGCCGGATGGGTCCGGCAGGTCCGTGCCACCGCAACCGGTTTCACGCCGCGGCGTGTCGGTGGCGCATGGACACACGACCGCTCGGAGCGACCGGATTCGACGCGACCGAGGTCGGTCTCGGGACGTGGAACATGTCACCCCGGTACTGGACAGACGTCGCGGAGCCCGACTGCAAACGAGCGCTCCGGACGGCGCTCGACGCGGGGATCAACCTCCTCGACACCGCAGAGATATACGGCGGCGGCCGGTCCGAGCGCATCGTCGGCGAGGTGCTCGCTGCGCGCGAGGGCGGCGACCGGGTGTTCGTGGCGACGAAGGCACAACCCGAAGCGGACGGCGGCTTCTCGGCGGACGGACTCGCCGCGTCGGTCGACGGCTCCAGAGAGCGCCTTGGAGTCGACTCGCTCGACCTGTGTCAGCTCCACTCGCCGGCCACGGAGACGTTCTACGAGCCGAGCGTCTTCGAGTGGCTGGAACGGCTCCGGGACGAGGGCGCGATCCGGCACGCCGGCGTCAGCGTCGAGACGGTCGAGGAGGGGCTGAAAGCGATCGAGTACCCCGTCGTGGAGACGGTCCAGATCATGTTCAACCCGTTCCGACTGCGGCCGGCGGAACTGTTCTTCCGGGAAGCGAAGCGCCGGAACGTGGGCGTTATCGCCCGCGTGCCGATGGCGTCCGGACTCCTCGCAGGAACGATCGAGTCGGCAGCCGACTTCGACGAGGGCGACCACAGACGAACCGTTGCGACCGAGGGCGTCGCGGCCGGCGTCGGACCGAAGGGCGGGGAGACGTTCGCCGGCGTCCCGTTCGAGGCTGGCGTCGCCGCCGTCGAGAACCTCCGTGACCACGTGCCGGCGGGCGCGACGATGGCGCAGTTCACGCTCCGCTGGATCCTCGACCACGAGGCGGTCAGTACCGTCATTCCGGGGTCGACCACGCCAGCGCACATCGAGGAGAACGTCGCGGCCGCCGACCTGCCGCCGCTGTCACACCAGGCACACGGCGCGGTCCGCGACGTCTACGAGACGCAGATCGCGGAGCACGTCCACCACCGGTGGTGACGGGCTGGCGAGACGGTCGCGGGACGGACGAGACGGTTTCGCGACGAGACGGGGTCGGGACCCGCGACCGTCTCACTCCTCGCCCGACTCGAGCGCCTCGGCGGGCCTGGTGGGGTAGGTGTCCGGGTTGTATCGCCCCATCTCGATGCGGCGATAGGGGTGTTCGCGCAGGGAGTCGTTGTCGAGGTACTCGTCACCGCCCTGTGCTTGCAGTCGCTTGACGGCCGCCCGGCGGAGGCGCGCGGCGACCTCGGGGCGGTCGTCGAGGCGGTCCTCGGTCTCGCGGGGGTTCGCGGCCACGTCGAACAGTTGCTCGCGACCGCCGTTGGCGGCGTAGACGTACTTCCAGTCGCCCTCCCGGACCATGAGCGTGAAGTTCGGCGGGATGGAGAACGCGTCCGTCTTCCGCGGCGTCTCGTGATAGCCGAACAGCCGCTCGCGCGGTTCGGCGTCGCCGGTGAGGGACCCGAGGACGTCGACGCCGTTCCGGAGCTCCTGGTCGCCGGCGGCGGTCGTCGCGATGCCGAAGAGGTCGGTCAGCGACACCAGGTCCTCGCATCGTTCGCCGGCCGGGAGTTCGGCGGGCCAGCTCAGCAGGAAGGGCACCCGCGCCGACGCCTCGAAGAAGGAGGTCTTGCCCCAGCCGTGGTGGTCGCCGAGCATCTCGCCGTGGTCGGAAAAGAAGCAGATGACCGTGTTCTCGGCGTCGTCGCGCGCCTCGACCGCGTCGAGCACTCGACCGAGTTCGCGGTCGAGCTGGGTCACCAGCCCGTAGTAGTGGGCGCGGGCGGCCCGGATCGTCTCCGCGGCGGTGTCGTCGGCCCGCGACTTCCAGAAGTGGTAGTTCTGGGCGGGAATCTTCTCGTCGCGGTGGTCCAGTTCGCGGTCCTCGCGGATCGCGTCCGGCAGCGTGTCGGGGTCGTACAGCTCGTCGAACGGTGGCGACGGGTTCCACCCCGGATGCGGTTTGGAAAACGACACCAGCCCGAAAAAGGGAGCGTCGTCGTCTCCCTCGCCATCGCCTCCACCGTCTCTCTCGTCTCCGCCGTCGCCCTCGCCGCGGATCCGCTCGACTGCTCGGTCGGCGATCCACGACATCTTGCGCTTCTCGGGCGGGAGCGGGCAGGACTGGGGGAGCATGTTCATCGCGGCCGTGCGGCCCGTATCGACGGCCTTGTCCACGTCGTAGTCGGCGGCGTAGTCGTCGCCGGTCACGCGGCTGTCGTAGCCCAGGTCGAGGCCGACGGGGCGCTCGTGGAACTTCCCGACGCCGAAGGTGCGATAGCCGAGTTCGCCCATTCGCCGGGCCAGGAACGGCCCGCAGCGGTCTTCGAGATACGCCGCCGAGCTGTCGTTGTCGTTGCCGAGATAGCCGGTGGTTATCGGGTCACACCCCGTCCGGACGGTGTGTCTCGCGGGGACACAGACCGGCGCCGGCGAGTACGCATTCGTGAACGAGACGCCGCGCTCGACGAGGCGGTCGTGGTTCGGGGTAGAGACGTGCGAGTGGCCCAGCGCGGCGATGGTGTCGAACCGCTGCTGGTCAGTCATGACGAACAGGACGTTCGGCTGGTCGGATGGCTGGTCGGTCGGCATGCCATACCTGTGTGTCGGCACCTAATTCAATCCTTCTATGACCCCGGTCGTCCGCGACACTCGTCGGGACTGTTCGGGCGCTTCACTCGCGGGAGTAGAAGTCGTGCGGGGTCTGCGTACCTCGACAGCCCCGCAGCAACGACCGCAGCGATCGGCAGGTTCTAGCAGGCTGCGTGCGCGCTACACAGGCACATAGTGGTTCAGTGGCGTGACCGGCGAAGTCACGGCATGACTGGCGTTGTTCCAGCGCGCATCCGTGGGTTGTCGTGACAGGGTAATAAATCTACCTCCGTCGTAACCGGTCGTCCCCCCGGTGGACGCGAACACTGAAGACGGGTCCCGGAGAAGAGTGGACGAGGACTTTCCCATGGACGACTTCGAGACGGTCGTCGCGGACTTCGACCGACTGGACGGCCGCGACTTCGAACGACTGGCGAAACGAGCGAGCGAACTCGGGATGACCCACGTGCAGGTCACGCGCGGTCTCCCGCTCGCCAAATGGCAGGACGACTACCCCACCGATCCGCCGGGTGCGCCGCTGCCCGACGGAGAACGGACAGACAGCGGCGACGTCGAGTCCGGCGACGCCGAGGGCGCGACCGGGGACGACGGCAGCCCGCCGGACCGCTCCGACGACGTCCCCGAGCGGTTCCGGTACGACCCGTACCCCTCGTGGATCGTGCTCAAGATTGGGCTGCTGAAGGTGGCGCCCCCGGACGCGATCCGCCCGCACGTCTCCGAGGAGTGGGCCGACGAGGTGATGGGGATCCTCGAGGAACGCTGTGAGATACTCCGCGAGCACGGCCTCAGAGCCGCCTACAACGCCACCGAACCGCAGGTGCTCCCCGAGTCCGTGTTCGAGGAACATCCCGAGTGGCGCGGGCCGCGCGTCGACCAGACCAACCGCGCCCGGAAACCGCACTTCGCCCCCTGCGTCGACGTCCCCGCGGTCCGCGACCTCTACCGCGAGGCCGTCGCGGAGCTGCTGGAGCGGTGTCCCGAGATCGACCTGTTCCGGTTCAAGACGACCGACGCCGGGTCGGGATTCTGCTGGACGCCGGGCCTCTACCCCGGTGAGAACGGCAACAACGCCTGCCGGGACCGCCCGATGGCCGACCGCGTCGCCGGGTTCCTCGACGCGCTCCGTGACGGGGCGGCCGAGGCCGGCGCCGAGGTCGAGTTCAACCTCGCGGAGATCGAGCCCCAGGAGTGGATGCTGCCGACCTTCGACCACCCGGAACTGCTGGCGCGGAGCCTCGACGCCGGCCAGGCGATCAACAACCTCGAAGGCCCGGACGCGACGCCCTTTGGGGTCGACGCGGGGACGGGAGACTGGGCCGGGACGGTCCTCTATCCCGTCACGGGGATCCCCCAGCCGGTCTCGTGGATCCAGTCGCTGCGGGAGGCCATCGACGACGGGTCGGACCCCGACGGCCCGCCGCGGCTGACCTATCACGTCCCGCCGGGCAGTGCGGAGGTGGCGCTCGACCTCTACGAGCGCGTGGCCGCGGACCCGCCGGACGACCGGGTCGAGGCGATGGCGACGCTCGGGGACCTGGCGGCCGACCGCGTCGGCGAGGCCCACGCCGACACGCTGGTGGCGCTGTGGTCCGCCGTCGACGACGCCGTAACGGCCGGCGAGACGGTCCCGAACCACCCGCCACAGCGGATCGGCGGGGTCCACCAGCGCTGGCTCACCCGACCGTTCGTCCCGTTCCCCCTGGAACTGGACGACGACGACCGGGCGTACTACCGGCCGTACCTGTTCCAGGCCCGTTCCGAACGCCACGCCGAGGATCTGGTCGACTGTCAGGCGATGCGCCCGTACAAGGGGTGGGGGGCACGCCTGATCATGACGTTCATTCTCGAACGCGTCGAATCGAATCTCCAGGAGGCGGCGGACCTGGCCGGCCGACTGGTGAGCGAACTCGACGGCGAGGCGGCCGCCGAGTACGCCGACCTCCACCGGCGTCTGGAAGTCGCGCTGCGGGTCGCGCACAACAGTCGCAACGCGATCGATTACCAGGCGATCCGCGACCACGTCCGCGAGGGCGGCGACGCGCCCGACCCGAGCCCGAAACTCGGCGCGAAGTCGACCTGGGAGCGGGAGTTCATGCTCGACCGCGCCCGCAGGGAGATCGACAACACGCTCGCGCTGGTCGACCTGCTGGAGGGCACGGACGAGGACGTCGTCTACTGCGCCGACGCTACAGACCAGACGGACATCCGGCTCCTCGAACCGAAGGCGGACCTGCTCGACAACCTCGAACGGAAAGTCGCCATCATGAACGAGCAGTGGAACGAGTACGACCGTCTGTTCACGCAGCCGAACCCGTAGTCGTCCGAACAGCCCGTCGGTTACCGGATCTCCGCGCCGGCGATCCCGCGCTCGCCGGCGACCGCGTAGAACAGGTACGTCCGGCCCTCTTCCTCGAATATTGCGGGGTCTCTGAGCGCGCGGACCGGTTCGTCGGCCGCCCCCGTCGCGGAGGTGTCGAGCGGTCGGTTCCCGCCCTCGTAGTCCCGTTCGGGCCAGAGCACCGTCTCCGGCGGGTACGGGTCCGGCCGCCACGCCGAGACTGGCTTCGACGTGTCGACGACGGCCACCATCAGCCGCTCCGGGCGGTCGCCGCGGCGACTCAGGAACACCTGTAAGCGGTCGTCGTCCAGGGGACGGACGGCGAAGTGGCGGTTTCGCGGAAACAGTCGGCGCTCGCGCTCGAACGGCGCGAGCGGGTCCGTCCCGCGGTAGACGTGGCCGTCGCTGGCGAGGGCGTAGTACTCCGTTCCGTCGGACTCGCTACTCTCGTCTACACTCTCGCGCTCCCAGACGCGGAAGTAGGCGCCGCCGAGCGTCTCGCCGCGAACGCGGAAGTCGAGCCCGTCGGTCGAAGTGGCCACGTCCGTCGCCTGGTCGAACTCGCCGCAGTCGTGGTCGAACGGGCCACAGCAGCCGTGGAAGTAGAGGCGCACGCGCTCAGCCTCGCGGTCGAGGTGGACGTCCGGCGAGGCGACGTGGTCGTCGAATCGGGTCTCGCGGATGTCGAGCACGCCGGGGGTGTGGACCGTCCACGGGCCGCGGAAGTCGTCGGCGTAGGCCAGCCGCACGTACTGGCCGCCGTGGTGGGCGAAGTAGAGGTAGTACTCGCCGAGCGGGTCGTCGACCCACGGCGGCGCGCGGACGACCGACGGCCCGTTGACGTTGGTCCCGATCCGGTCGTCCGAATCCGGCGCGACCAGCGGGTTCGTCTCGAACCGCTCCACGGTCACGTCGACGAGTGATTCCAGTCGCATGAGTCTCGATCGATCCGGGTCCGCAAAAGCAGTTCGGTGGTCAGAGGGGTCCGCAACCGGCGGTGTCGTTATAGTGCCCTGCACGAGAGGGAGTGACATGGAGATCACTGGTGTCGAGACGGCGCTGGTTCCGGGACAGGACGCTCCGGACCCGCGCCATCACTGTTTCCTGTGGGTCGAGACGGACGCGGGCGTGACCGGCGTGGGCGAGGCGACGGCGCCCGGCGTCGAGCGAGGGGTCGAGGCCGCCGTCCGCGACCACGCGCGCCACCTGCTCGGCCGCGACCCCAGACGCGTCCGCCCGCTCGTCGACCGCATGGAGACCGCCTCGGCCTGGAACGCGGGCGCGATCGGTTCCACTGCTCGGTCGGGGCTGGAGATGGCGCTGTGGGATATCCTGGGCAAACACCTCGACGCGCGGGTGTGCGACCTGCTCGGCGGCGCCGCCCGGGAGCGCCTCCCCCTCTACGCCAACGGCGTCGTCCCGAAAGACGGGGCGGCTGCGGAACAGGCCGAGGCGGCAGCCGCCGCCGTCGACCGAGGGTACGACGCGCTGAAGTTCGTCCCCACCTACGAGGACGGCGAGCGGGCGTGGCTCACCCGGCAGCGCCGCGAGCGCGCCGTCGACCGCGTCCGGGCGGTGTCCGAGGCGATCCCCGACGACGTCGAACTTGCCCTGGAGTTCCACGGGAATCTCGCGCCCGAACCCGCGGTCCAGCTGGCCCGCGCCGTCGCCGAGTTCGACCCGCTGTGGGTCGAGGAGCCGGTCCCGCCGGAGAACCTCGACGCGCTCCGGCGGGTCCGCGACCGGCTCCCGGTCCCCGTGGCCACCGGCGAGCGTCTCCTGGGAACCCAGGACTACCGTGACCTGTTTCAACATCCCGTGCCGACCGACATCGTCCAGCCGGACGTGAGCAACTGCGGCGGGATCACTCACCTCCGGAACGTCGCGGAGATGGCCGCGGCGGAGTACGTGGCCCTCGCGCCGCACAACTCCCGCGGGCCGGTGGCCACCGCGGCCGCCGCCCACGTCTGCGCGACGGTGCCGAACTTCCTGGTCCTGGAGTACTTCCCGGACTGGCCGCCCTGGCGCCAGGACCTCCTCGTCGGGAGCGAGCGGGTCGCGGACGGCCGGTACCACCTCCCGGACGGGCCGGGACTGGGCGTCGAACTCGACCGCGAGACGGTCGCCGAGTTCGCCTACGAGCGACCGGACGCGGCGACCGGCGGCTACACGGAGGGGTACCGCGACGTCTGGGAGTGACGGCGATGTCGGGGGGACCCGAACGCTTAGGTTCCGAGCCGACGACCCGGTACCATGGGACAGACAGCCCCGGCTTTCGACGTCACGGAGTACAGCGACGGCGACACACAGACGGATACGCCGGCCGGAACCGCCGCGTTCCAGCGCGCCGTCGACGCCTGCGCCGAGGCCGGCGGCGGCACCGTTCAGGTTCCGGCCGGGGAGTACGATATCGGCACGCTGCGCCTCCGGAGTGACGTGACCCTGCACCTCGACGCGGGCGCGACTGTCGCCGCGACGACCGACCGGAGCGAGTACGACTCGGGCGGGACCGACGAGTCCGACGCGCCGTTCGTCGTCGCCAGCGACGCCGAGAACGTCGCCATCACCGGTCGCGGCGAGTTCGACGGCCGCGCGAGGGAGTTCCTCGACCTCGATACGCCGATCAAGTACCACGGCGCCGAACCGCACCCGGAGTACCCGCTCGTCTCGAACGGTCCACACGAGGCCCGGCAGGGCGAGGACTACATCGACGCGAGCCAGGGGACCGACGACTGGCCGGTCGCCAAGACCGACTTCCGGCCGACCAGGCTCTTCCGGTTCGTCGACTGCGAGAACGTCCAGATCAGCGGCGTCACCATGGCCGACATGCCGTCGCATACGATTTCGCTGCTGCGCTGTGCCGAGGTCGACGTCCGGGGTGTCGATATCGTGGGCCACCGCCTCGTCCCCAACAACGACGGCATCGCCGTCGCCGACTCGCGCAACGTCCACATCTCCGACTGCACGGTGGTCACCTGCGACGACAGCATCGTCTTCGACGGGACGCCGGACCCTGACTATCCCTGCGAGAACGTCACCGTCACCAACTGCACGCTCGAATCGAGCGCCTGCGCGATCAAGTTCGGGTCCCGGACGGACGGAGTCATGCGGGACTTCACCTTCCAGAACATCGTCGTCACGGACACCAACCGCGCGCTCGGGATCCAGCACCGCGACTCGGGAGTCCTGGAGAACGTCCTCTTTTCGGACGTGCTGATCCAGACGCGACTCCCGTCCGGCCCCTGGTGGGGGAAGGCCGAACCGATCTACGTGACCTGCGTGCCGCGCGACGACGACACCGAGGCCGGGACGGTGCGAAACGTGCGCTTTTCGAACGTGGTCGCCCAGTGCGAGAACGGCGCGCTGATCTACGGGTCGGAAGAGGCCACTATCGAGAACGTCTCGCTGGAGAACGTCCGCCTCGAGATCGGCGCCAGCGAAAACAGCGACCGGGTGGGCGGCAACTTCGACCTCCAGCCCACCTCGGCCGTCCCACCGATCTTCGGGAGCGACATCGCGGGCGTGCACTGCGAGGGCGCGACCGGCGTGGACCTGGAAGACGTGACCGTGGAGTGGGTCGATTCCGGCGGGACGACGGCCAACGCGGTCGATGAGCTCCCCGACTACTACACCCATGGCCTCCAGTGCGTGGACGTCTCGGACCTCTCGATCCGGGGGTTCGACGGGCGGCAGGCACACACTGATTCCGACGACGGAGCGATCGCGCTCAGGGACGTCGAGATGGTCTCGATCCGCGATTCGCGGGCGCGACCCGGAACGGGGCGCTTCCTGGAACTCGACGGCGTCAGCGACCCGCGACTGTTCGCCGGGAACGACCTCACCGACGCGGACGCGTCGGGACTGGCAGACGAGTCCGGGGACGGATCCGGCGACGGGTTCGCGATGTCGGGGAACCGACCCCCGCAGTAGGTCGCCCGCGCCACACTGCGGTCGGCCGGCCGCCGCAAGGGCTTTCACCGCGCTGGGAGCAGTCGGTGGTATGAACGTCCTGCTCACGGGCGCGTTCGGTCGCGTCGGGACCGCTGTGATCGACCACCTCGCAGACCGCGAGGCCTACGAGTTCACGTACCTCGACAGAGAGCCCCATCCCGACTACGACGCCCACGTCGCCGACGTCAGCGACTTCGAGGCCATCCGACCGGCGTTCGACGACCAGGACGCCGTGGTCCACCTCGCCGGGAACCCGTCGCCGGCCGCCTCCTGGGGGTCGGTCCTGGAGAACAACGTCGTCGGGACGCGCAACGCGCTGGAGGCCGCGAAGGAAGCCGGCGTCGAGTCGTTCGTCTTCGCCTCGACCAACCACGTCACGGGGATGTACGAGATCGAGAACCGGCCCGGCATCTACGACCCGCCGACCGAGTCGCCGCCGGAGTCGCAGATATGCATCGACCACACCGACCCGGTTCGGCCGGATTCCCATTACGGCGTCTCGAAGTCCTTCGGCGAGGACCTCGGTCGGTACTACGTCGAGTGCGAGGACGCGCCCGAGCGGTTCTACGCCCTGCGGATCTGCGGGGTGCGCCACGCGGCGGACGACCACCCGTACGGCGACGCCGAACGCGGCGTCGAGAACGGCGAGTTCGAGCGGCGCAGCGAGGCCTACGAGCGGGCCGTCGCTGTGCAGAAGGCCCGCTGGGGGTCCCGACGGGACCTCGCCGCGCTCGTCGACGCGGCGCTGCAGGACGAGACGGTGACCTTCGATATCTTCTATGGAGCCAGCGACAACCGCGCGCGCTGGGTCGACATCGAGCACGCCCGTGCGGTGCTCGGCCACCGGCCCCGGGACGACGCCAGCGAGTGGGACGGCCCGCCGGAGTGACCCCATACGAGAGTCTCGCTGTCGATATCTGCGGCATCGACGTCGCCACCGACACCGTTCACCGACGACGGCGAGTCCATCCCCGGTGACGGTCCCGCGGGGGGGTAGGATTTACGTCGGCGGGACCCGTCCGCCGAGATAATGACCGACACACGACGGCGGTACGACTCTGGGGGGTCGCGACCGTGACGGTCACCGACGTCGACATCGAGTACGACGCCGCAGTGGTCGACGCCGAACTGCTCAACCGGCCCCACGACGTCCGGGTCGAGGGGGGCCGCGCCTACGTCGCCGGGAAAGGCGGCACGTTCGCGGTCGTCGACACGGGAGAGATGCGCGTGCTGGGCGGGCTGACCTGCTTCGACGACGCGCAGGTCGTCTGTCCGGTCGCGCCGGACTGCTGTTACGTCGGCGACGCGCAGGGCGTGTTCGCGGTGGACGTCGCGGACCCGACCGACCCCACCGTCGTCGCGTCGATCGAACGGCCGTCGCTGGGCCTGCTCAACGGCTGGGACCGGTGGGGGCCGTACCTCGTCGGCGCGTCCAAGCGAGGATATATCGGCGTGGTCGACGTCGCTGACCCCGCCGACCCGACGTTCGCGGGCGAGCGCGACACGCTGGCGACCAGCGACGTGCCGCTGTCCCGCGACGACCGCACCGACTTCGAGGAGCGAGACGCCGCAGTCGTGCGCTCGCCACACGACGTCCGCGTCGTCGGCCACCGCGCCGTGGTCCCGGACCAGCACCCTCACGCCGACCGGAAACTCGGCGTCTACGAACTCGACGCCGCCGACGGCGTCGTCGAGGCGACGCCGATCGCCTTCCACGAGGACGCCCGACTGCGCGGGGCGAACCGCGTCGTCGTCCGGGACGGCGTCGGGTACGTCGCCGCGAACTACGCCGACACGGTGGGCGTGTTCGCCGATGTGGCCGGCGACCCGACGCTGCGCGCCGCGGTCGCCACGGCCGCACCGGGGCCCAACGGGCTCGCGCTCTCGGGCGACCTCCTCTTCGTCGGGGCGGGCGCGACGGTCGAGGCCTACGACGTGTCGCGCGACAGGTACCCGGAACTCGCCGCCTCGATCACCGACCGGGAGCACCTCCGCACGCCGGGGTCGGCCCACGACATGGACGTCGCCGGCGACGGCCTGTTCGTCACTGCACAGCCCGCCGACCGCCTCGTCCGCTACGAGATACGCCGTGGGTGAGGATCGCCAGCTATCGCGCTCGAACAGCGGTTACCGGTCGCCCGGTTCGATAAGCCGAACCGGATGCGTCGGCCGCCGCGCGATCAGCGACTCGATCTGTTCGAGACAGGAGGTGCCGCTCGCGACCGGGACCCGGTCGCGGTTTCCGTCGGCGTCGAGCTGGCCGCGTAGCTGCTCGCCGACGTCCATGCTCACCTCGTAGTAGTCGGTCTTGTAGCCGAAGCTCCCGGCCATGCCGCAACACTCCACGTCCGTCGTCGCCACGTCGTAGCCCAACTGTTCGAGGACGGCGACCGTGTGCGCTTCGAGGTCGAGGGTGCGCTGCTGGCAGTGGCTGTGGTAGACGACGCCGGGGTGGTCGCCGGAGCGGCCACCTGCTGCGGTTCCACCGGCGTCGGGACCAGCCTCGGCGTGGCCGTCGCCGGGCCCGGTGAGACGGTCCACGGGCGCGTCGCGCTGGGTGACGAGGCCGTAGACGTACTCGAGAACCTCGTAAGTGCGGTCGGTCACCGACGACAGCGCGTCGGACTCCGAATCGAGGAGTCGCTCGTACTCGCGCTCGAACATCGCGAGGTCGCTCGGTTCGACGACGACCACGTCGTAGCCCTCGGCCACGTACTCCGAAAGAGTGGCGACGACGGCCTCGGCGTGGTCGGTGGCAGTCCGTATCATCCCCTGGGACAGCGGCGCCCGCCCGCTGGACCGGACGGGCGGGACGACCACCTCACAGCCCAGCGCTTCGAGCGTCCGGACGGTCGCTTTCCCGCGCTCCGTGCGGACGTGGTTCGTGTACAGGTCGGGGTAGACGACGACGCGCGAGTCGACCGACTCGACCGCCGCCGTGGCCGACGTTCGGTTCGCGGCCCACTCGCGGAACGTCTCGCGCCGGAACTCGGGGAGGTCGCGCCGGCGGTCGACCCCGAGCGCGCGCTCCATGAACCACCGGTTCGGGCCCAGGTCCGCGAGCCAGTTCGAGACGGGCGCGGTGGCGCTGCCGAGTTTCGCGACCGTCTCGAAGTTGCCGAAAAAGCGCTTGCCCAGCGGTGGCGAGCCAGAGTCCTCTTCGTCGGGGGTGAGGCCGTCGACGAGCGGGTCGAACGCAGACTCGTCGGCGCCGCGGTTGATCCGGTCCCGAACCACAGTATTGATCCACGGGATGTCGATTTCGACGGGACAGGCGTCCACGCAGCGCGAACAGCCAGTACAGAGGTCGTTGAACTCGGCGGCGGTGTCCAGTCCCTCGATGCCGGCCTCCCAGCCGGTCGCGATGCCGCCCGAATACGTCTCGCCGCCGAAGCCGTGGCCGCCGACGCTCTGGAAGTTCGCACAGGAGTTCGAGCACGCCGAACACCGGATGCAGTACAGCGTCTCTCGCAACTGGTCGTCCTCCCGCATGGCCGTGCGGCCGTTGTCGATCAGGACGAGGTGGAAGTCGCGGTCCCCGTCGAGTTCGGACAGGGGCGTCTCGTCGTCGGCGAAGTCGACCACCGGGGTCTGGTTCGAGGGCGAAAGCAGCGAGATGTAGGAGGTGATGTCCTGGCCCGTCCCCGAGCGGCCGATGAGTTCGACGAACGGTGCGAAGTCGGCGACCGAGGGGACGACCTTCTCGACGCCCGCGACGGCGATGTGGGTGTCCGTCGCCGCGACGGACTTGCGGGCGTTCCCTTCGCTCGTCACGAGCGCGATCGTCCCCGAGTCCGCCGCGATGAAGTTCGCACCGGTCATTCCCACCTCGGCCGACTCGATCAGTTCACCGAGGTGCTCGCGAGCGAACTCGGTGAGTTCTTCGGCGGTCTCCAGGGGTGGGTCGGGGTCGAAGCGCTCGTTCAGCAGGTCGGCGATCCCCTCGCGGGATTTGTGGATCGCGGGCGCGACGATGTGGGAGGGCGCCTCGTCGGCGACCTGGAGCACCCACTCGCCCAGGTCCGTCTCGACGACGTCGACGCCGTCGGCTTCGAGGACCTCGTTGACCTCGATCTCCTCGGTCGTCATCGACTTGCTCTTGACGACGCGATCCGCGTCGCGCTCGGCGACCACCTCGCGGATGTAGTCGTTCGCGTCTTCGGCGTCGTCGGCCAGGTAGACGTGCCCCCCCTGCTCGGCGACCGCCTCGCGCAACTCCTCGATCAGGTCGGGCAGGCGCTCGATGGCGTCTTCCTTGATGGCGCGCGCCTCGGACTTGAGCGCCTCGTAGTCGTCGAGTCGGGCGACGGAGTCGTACCGGCCCTCGTTGAACGCCAGCGTGTTCTGCCGGACCGATGGGCCCTCCGTCCGCATGAGCCGCTCGTAATCGCGGTCGGTCCCCATCGTCAGTCCTCCACGAGTATCGCGGTCACGTCTTTCGGGCCGTGCGCGCCCTGGACGAGCGCACCCATGTCCGCCGTCGCGCTCGGGCCAGTCGCGAGGATCCGGCTCTCGGGGCCGGACTGGCTCTCGGAATCAGACGGGCTCTCGGCAAACCGCTCGAAGGCCGTCTCCATGTCCGGGGTGACGGCGCTTTCGTCGAGGACGACGACGTGGCGGTCGACGAACAGGCTCACGAGTTCGGCGCCGTCGGACCGACACGGCAGGGCGACCGAGCCGTAGTCGGCGACAGCGAGCGACGCGGGCGTGACGCCCGTCGTCGCCCGCCGCAGCTCGGCCGGCGTCGGGTCGAGCGAAACCGGCGTCTCGGCCAGCGAGACCGGTGTCCCGGTGAGCGGGACACCCACTGCCGGCGGGTCGACGGCGTCGGTGATCGTGGCCTCGAACGTCGCCGCCGACGTCCGGGAGAGCGTGACACCCACGCGTTCGAGCGCGTCCGCAAACACGTCTGTGGCTCCCATGAGGGGTCGTGTGGTACGTGGTGCCGCCCCGACTTGTGTGTTGTGGCTGCAGCGTCGCGTCGCGCGGGAGAGGCGGTGATATCGGAGAAAGGGACTATCGCGGGTGGAGGTTGCCGCTCGCGGCGAACGACTCCGCGTCGATCCCCGTCTCGTCGGCGTCGGCGAGGTCGTTGCCGGTGAACAGTCGCGGGTCGCGGACGTCCTCGGTTTCGAGGAACCGCCCTGTTCCCGGCCGCGCCCGCGAATCCCGGATCGAGACCGTCTCGACGTCCCGCAGCGCGATGGCTCCCGCCGACGAACCACGGTGGGCCTGTCGCCCGTCGAAGCCGTCTATCTCGACGTCCGTGCTGTCCATGCACTGGATGCCGTTGGTGTAGTAGTCGGGGAGCCCGTCGACCGCGTTGGCCGTCGTCCCGCCGGATTCGATCCACTCCACAGTAAGATCCTCGAAGTCCACGCCGTCCGCGCCTTCGCAGTGGACACCCGCGATGTCGCGCCCGACGATGGCGGTCTTCGCGGTCGTCGGTTGCAGGTCGAAGTTGCCGCCCGTGAGCGGACTGTTCTCACTGGCGCCGATCTCCAGGCGGACGTTCTCGAGGGAGACGTTCTCGATAGTCGCCTCCTCGGAGCCGTAGATCAGCGCGCCGTTCTCGCACTGCGCGACGACGTTCGAGAAGCGCACGTTCCGAACGGTTCCCAGATCCGTGTCGTCGTGCCGGGGGAGCGAGGTGACGTAGATGGGTTCGGCTTTCCCCCACCACGGGCCGGAGAGCAGGCGCGTCTGGATGAAGATATCCGAAAAGAGGACGTTCTCCAGGGTGCCCGAATCGCGGTGCTGGATGCCCAGCCCACGGTCGGAGTCGCGGATGACGATGTTGTGGAAGGTGAAGTTTCGCATCGGGCCGTCGGTGCCCGACCCGAACTTGATCGCACAGGCGTTGGACTCGATAGTGCAGTTGGTGACGGTGACGTTCTCGCAGGGCTGGTCGATCTCCGAGCTGCCGTTCATGCAGATGCTGTCGTCGCAGGTGACGAACGTGCAGTCCGAGATGTGGACGTTCCGCGAGTCGGTGACCGCGATGCCGTCGTTGTTGGGGATGTACTTGTTGCCGCGGACGTCGACGCCGAGCACGTCCGCCTCAGTCACCCCGTGGAGACCGATAGTCCACGACGGCATGTCCCGCAACTCGACGTCGCGGATCAGCACGTTCTCGCAGTGGTCGAACCGGAACATCGGCCCTGGACGGAAGTCGGGCTTGGCGACCGGCCAGTCGTCGGTCCCGTCGTCCCGGTCGAGGTAGTCCTCGCCCTGTCTGGGGTCTGGTTCGCCGCTCGTGATCAGCGGGTGCGAGGACTCCTCGCCCGAGTGGCCCCGGATCGGCGTGTCCATCAGCATGATCTCGGTGCCGCGGCCGTGGAACCGCCCGCGTCCGGTGATGGCGACGTTCTCGACCTCATCGGCCCACAGGAACACGCGCTCGCCGTCCGGACCGATCCGTTCGGCGGAGTACGCCGCACGCTCGGCGCTCGCGAACACTGTCGCGCCCGCCGCGAGGTGCAGCGTCACGTCGCTCCGGAGGTGAACGGTGCCGGTGACGTACTCGCCCGGGGGGACGTGGACGGTGCCGCCGCCGGCCTCGGCGCAGGCGTCCATCGCTGCGTTGAACCCCTCCGTCACGACCGGGACGTCCCCGTCCGCCGCGTCCGGTGCCTCGAAGTCTGTCGCCGTCGATGCGTCGGCACCGTAGTCCGTGACGTCGAACGTCGGAGCTGTGTCTGCGGAACCCATACTGTCACCACCGCACTGGAATACTTAATAATAAGGGTTTCGGGACCCCTCCCGGCGGTCGCGGGCCGCCGTGTGCGAGTCGGTCCGGCGAGTGTCGCCAACCAGTCGTGCGCTTGCACGTCGCACACCCCCCGTGTCTCGCGTGTCCTCGCGCCTCACACCGCCGACAACGTCCGGCAATACCGGACATAATTCCGCCGAGATCGCGCCGGTTCGCCCCATCGACGGTTCGCAGCAGTAATTACAACATTAGTAGTGTAATCGAATATGTCTGCCCGGCCAAAGCGTCCGCGAGGGGCCGTGCGGCCCCCAGCGGTCGAATGGTGTGGTACCGAAACACGTGCTAACTAGTGTCACGACACCATCCGACAATGCCGGACTTATTCAGTAGACATAGATTGGGCGCCTCACGGACTCACACGTTCGTTTCCGACAGAAACAGGTGACTCGAGGGCGACCGCTGCCGGACGGGCGCGGCCGGTGTTGTTCGGCATTGCCGTCGAAGATACCAACACGTGCGGTCGGAGACGACACCACACACCGTCGGAAATAGGGCACAAAGAGTGGGCAAGGGGTTCCCGCAGCGAGGCGGTGGTACTCACCCGTCGTCGAAGGTGAAGACGGGCTTGACGACGACGGAGTCGAGGAAGTCCTCGAAGGCAGCGGTCGGATCGGCCGTGGAGTAGGAGGCGTCCATGATGGTCGCCGGGTCGATGGCGTCCTGTTCCATGAGTCGTAGCGCGCGTTCGAAGTCGGTCCAGTTCGACCCGTAAGAGGTCTCGAGGTCGACCTCGCCGCGAACGAGGGGCGTCATGAAAATCTCGGAGGGGTCGCCCGGGAGGCCGACGACGACGACCTGGCCGCCCTTGCGGACGACGTCGGCGGCGGTTTCGACGCCGGAGCGGTGGCCGGTCGTGTCGAAGACGACGTCGAACCCGATGCCGTCGGTGCGCTCGTCGGCGACGTCCTCGATGGGCGTCTCCTCGACGTTGACCGTGTCGATACCCAGTTCGTCGACGACCGGAAGGCGCGCTTTGGCGTCCTGTGCGAGGCCGGAGACGACGACGTCGGCCCCGATAGAGTGGGCGACCGCGGCGACGAGCACGCCGATCGGGCCGGGCCCCTCCACGAGGACGGTGTCGCCGGGCGCGGTCACCGACTGGGTGAGGACGGCGCGGGTGGCGATGCTCGTCGGTTCGGTGATGGCGGCGTCGCGCAACGGGACGCCGTCGGGGATGGGGTGGAGGTGCTCGGGGTCGACGAGCGTGTAGTCCATGTACGCCCCGTCGCGGTGCATGCCAGTGATAGAGAAGTTCTGGCAGACGTTCTCCTGACCGTTGCGACACTGGAAACAGCGTCCACAGTGGTGGATCGGCTCCTCGATGACCCTGTCGCCTGGTTCGAAGTCGGTGACGTCCTCGCCGACGACGTCGACGGTGCCCGAATACTCGTGTCCCATGACGCGCGGGATCGGGATCCACTCGTATCCCCCTTCGTACCGATAGGCGTGGGCGTCGCTGCCACAGAGACCGGCGGAGTGGACGCGCACGCGAACCTGGTTCGGCCCCGGGGTCGGACGGTCCCGTTCCTGTACTTCGACGGATTCTGGTCCTGTCTGAACTATTGATCTCATGAACTGCGGGCTCCTCTTCGCGTTCAACATGCACTGGTGCGTCCTAACACTATATAAATATGTTTTCTGTTTTTGCTGATATGTGTCGCGGATTCACCGACAGGTCCGGACGAACGGTGGCGACAGACCCGGACGAACGGCGGCGACAGACCCGGACGAACGGTGGCGACCGACCGGTTCGGCGACTCGGAAACGCCCGCTGGGATGCGAACTTTGATATGGCGGGTTCCCGCTGGGTAGGTCGTGGTCGGACGTTCGCTCGGGACGGAGCGCCGCCAGCACGTCGTGCTGGCACTGTTGGCGGTCAGTCGCATCACCGCCGGGGCGGTGTTCGGGACGGCCGTCACGGTATATCTCGGCCGCGACGCGTCCCCGCTGGTGGTGACGCTCTCCTTTGCGCTGTTCTCGCTCGGCCTGATGGTCGCCGCACCCGTCTGGGGGGCGGTCGCCGACGTCACGGGACGGCGAAAGGCCGTCCTCGTCGGGACCGCGCTGGGGTCCGCGCTCGCGATCGTCCCGCTCGCGGTGCGCCCGACGGTGCCGATCGAACTCGCCAGTCGGACGCTGTACGCGGTTTTCATCGCCGGGTTCGGGTCGGTCGTGCTCACGATCGTCAGCGAGACCGGCGACGACGCCACCCGCGGTCGGTCGATCGGGTTCTACTCCAGCGCCCAGTCCGGCGGCGACATCGTCGGCCGACTCCTGGTCGGCTACCTCCTCGGCGTGTTGCTCCCGAGCGAGGTGTACGGGGTCGTCGTCGCCGTCGGGTTCGTCACGACGCTGTGGGCGCTGTTCGTCGTCGACCCGACACCGACCCCGGGCGGCGACCTCTCGGTCGAACGGGTCGGCCGCGAGGTGCGCGGCCGACTCGTCCCGACCGCGGAACGGACCGCCGTGTTCGGGGCGACCGGCCTCGGCTACCTCTACACCGGACTCGTCCTGCGAAACATGACACAGAAGGGCGTCTCGTCGGTCCTCGCGGTGTATCTCGTGACCGACGTCGGCCTCTCGGAGTGGGTCATGGGCGTCGTCCTCGCGGTCAGTCCGACCGTTCGCGTCGGCGCGATGTACGCGCTGGGGCGGGTCGCCGACGCCGTCGGCCGCAAGTGGCTGATCGTCGTCGGGCTCTCGGGCGCGGGGCTCCAGGCGCTCGCCGTCGCCGCCGCGGTGCTCCCGGCGACGATGACCGGGCGCGCCCTCGTCAGCGGGAGCGGACTGCTCGTCCACGCGGTCACCTTCTCCGCGCTCACCGTCGGCACCGTCGCGTTCATCGGCGACGTGGCCCCGACCGACCGGGAGTCCGAACTGATGGGCTTTCGCTCGACGGCCCGCGGACTCGGCGGGGTCCTCGGACCGCTCGTCGTCGGCGCGATCGCGACCTGGCTCGACTACGCGACCGCGTTCGTCCTCATCAGCGTCCTCTCGTTCGCCGCGACGGCGCTCGTGGCGCGAAAACTCGTCGAGAGCGCCGGCCGCGAAACGACAGAAGCGCCGACGTGAGTCCGTTCGACCCCGCGAAAAAGTAGCGGTCGCTTACTCAGGCCGCGTCGACGCGGTTGTCCTCGATGAACTCCCAGTCGAACTCGTAGCCGAGGCCGGGGCCGTCGGGGATAGCGATCACGCCGTCGTCGTCGGGCGTCGGGAACGTCTCTAGCCACGGGCGCGACGCCTCGAAGTCGTAGTGAGGATGGAGCAGTCCGTACTCGAAGTAGTCGCCGGGGATCCCCATCGCGCCGAGGACGTGCAGGTTCGGGATGCCGGCGCCGTGGAGTTCGCACTCGATGCCGAACGACTCACAGAGGTGGACCGTCTTCATCGCGGCCGTGATCCCCCCGACGTCGCGGACGCCGGTCCGGATGATGTCCGCGACGTCGCGTTTGATCCACTCGGCGCGGGTCTGCATCTTCCCTTCGGCGGTTTCGGGCCCGATGATCGGGATGTCGGTCACCTTCGTGAGCCACTCGTAGGCCGACATCGAGTGTTCGTCCATCGGCTCCTCGAACCAGCGGTAGTCCAGGTCCGCCAGGCCGTCGGCGAGCCGCTTGGCCTCGGTCCGACTGTAGTAGTGGTGAGCGTCGAGCATCAGGTCGATGTCGGGACCGACGCGCTCGCGGACCGCCCGGCAGGCCGCCAGGTCGCGGTCGGGGTCGGCGCTGTAGGGCGGCATCCAGCCGTGGAGCTTGATCGCCTGGAACCCCTCGTCGACGAGGTCCTCGGCGAAGTCGGCGTAGGCCTCGGGCGTCCCCAGTCCGTCGGGGTCGTCGTCGCCGACCATGGTGCTCGCGTACGCGGGGACGCTGTCCCGTGTGGCACCGAGCAGTTCGTAGACGGGCAGGTCGACGGCCTTGCCCGCCAGGTCGTACAGCGCGCCGTCGATGGCGGCGATGGCCGAGTCGGTCAGCGTCCCCTTGTGGAGCCGCTGGGTCCGGTAGAGCTGTTGCCATATCGCCTCGCGCTTGAACGGGTCCTCGCCGAGGACGTACTTCTCGGCGAGTCGACAGGCGTCCGCGCGGCCGCCGACGCAGTACCCCGTCGGGCCGTCGTCCGTCTCGACGCGCGTGATCGTCTGTCGCCGCTCGCCCCCCTGACCGGGGTGTGCGTGGCCCTTCTCGTCGCTGACTTTCGCGGACTCGTACGTGAACGTGATCGTGTCGATGTCGGTTATCTCCATCGTGAACCCCCTTCCTCCGGACCCTCTAAATAGCTTGCTCCGCCACCCACGCCCCGGGACTCCCGAACACGAGCAGTCACACCGACCACGAGCGGTGGTTCACCGGTCACGTCGGGGTCGCCCGCTCCCGTTTTCTCTCGTGGGTAACCAAAGTTTTATATAGGTAAAAGATGGTGATATACATGGGTTCGTAAGAGAACATGACTCGTAAGGATACATCAGCGGAAACCGGGCGGTGGTCGCGTCGGAAGTTCATCGGGAGCGGAGCAACGATAGTCGGTGGCGTCGGGCTTGCCGGCTGTTCAGGCGGCGGTGGGAACGGCGACGGCGGCGACGGTGGAGACGGCGGCGACGGTGGAGACGGCGGCGACGGTGGCGACGGCGGCGACGGGGGCAACACGCAGACGCTCGCCCACTACGTCGGTCGACCGCCGTCGGAAGTACAGTTCAACCTCTTCTCCCAGTCGAACTACGCGCACACGCTCCGGGACCAGCTCCAGCACTACGTCGCCTACGGGACGGCGGACGGTGGCATCACCTCGGGGCTCGTCGACAGTTTCAATGCGGAGGGCAAGACCCTGACCATGAATTTCAACGAGGGATTCACGTGGTGGAACGGCGACCCCGTCACCGCCGAGGACTACCACACGTTCCTGGAGATCGACCGCCTCCAGAACCCCGAGGAATCCCCCTACGCGGACCACACCCTCGTCGACGACTACACCGTCGAGCGGGAGTACAAAAACGAGGTCACGCCGAGCCTGATGAAGGGGAACCTCACCGGCCAGCGCTACTGTAAGATGTGTACTCCCACGTCGGTCTACGGGGAGTACCACGAGAGCCTGCAGGACGCGACGACACAGTCCGAGCGCGACGACGTCACCCAGCAGCTCACCGAGATGACGATCCCCATCGAGCAGCTCGCGGACGAGGGACTGGGCAACGGCGTGTACGAGGTCGTCGACTGGAGCGACAACGACACGATCTTCGAGCTCTACGAGGACCACCCCAATGCCGACCAGACGGACGTCGAGCGGGTGCGCCTTGTCAGGGAAGTCGGGATGTCGAACCAACGCGCTCGCGTCATCAACAACGAGTTCGACCTGCACACCTCGGGGCTGATCGGCCAGCCCAACCGCGGTGACTACCCCGACAACCTCCAGAACTGGGCCGAGATCAGCTGGTTCCGCACCCAGAAGCTCACCTTCAATTGGGAGAACAGGCACCTCGCCAAGCGACCTGTCCGGCGAGCGATCGCCCACGTGCTCGCGCTCAGCCCGATGGTGCAGGCCGCAGTCCAGGCCGGCCTCGTCGGGACGGTTCCCGAGATGCAGACCGGCCTCCGGTCGTCCATCCACGAGAAGTACCTCGGCGAGGGCTGGGTCGACCAGCTCATCGAGTACCCGACCGGCGCCGACGAGTCCGGTGCGGCCGAACTGATGGAAAGCGCCGGTTACTCGAAGTCCGGCGGGAACTGGAAGGACGAGAACGGCAACAACGTCAACCTCTCCTTCCTCACTTCCGACGGTCAGCACCAGTCCGCGATCGGTGTCGTCGTCAGCGACCAACTCGAGAGCTTCGGGTTCAACATGGACGTCACGACGGTCGGTTCGTCTGACTTCTACCAGACGCTCCAGAACTACGACCACGACATGTGGTGGGTCTGGCACGTCGCGCAGGCGCTCTGGCACCCGATCTCGTACTTCTCGAACGACTTCTACGGCGTCGAAGTCGGTCCGACCAGCAGCGACGCCGACAGCGGCCCGACCGGGATCCCGTTCGAACTGGAGATCCCCTCGGAAGTCGGCGCCAGCGAGATCTCCGGCAGCGGTCAGACGATCCAGCCGGCCCAGCTCATGGAGGACCTCGCGGTCGCCTCCTCCGAAGAGGAGGTCACGAACATGAGTCGGACGCTCGTCCAGTGGTTCAACTACGACCTGCCGTGTCTCGTCTGGATCGAGGAGAACTCCGGCTCCTGGGGCGACGTCGAGGACTTCAGCTTCCCCGAAGTCGGCAGCCAGGACGGCCTGCTCAACGTCGCTCGGCCGGGCCAGGAAGCGCTCATCTACGGCCTGATCAACCAGGCTTAAGCGTCGCTACACAACCTTTATATAGCACATAATCGGACTTCTTTCCATGCATCCACGATATCTGCTCAAACGAACTGGGCAGGTGGTGCTTACGTTCGTCGCGACGGTGACGCTGACGTTCGTGCTCTACCAGATGATGCCGGGCGGGCCCGCGGAAGCGATGCGGGCGATGATCCTGGCCCAGTCCGGACAGACCGGCGGCGTGGCCGACCTGGACCAGCTGAACGAGATGGTCCAGTTCTACTCGAACGTCAACCCCGAGCGGCCGCTGCACGTCCAGTACATCAACTACCTGGACCAGCTGATCCTCCACCAGGACATGGGGACGTCTATCTTCCGGGGCGAGCCCGTGTGGGACCTGCTCATGGAGCGGGCGCCGTGGTCGATGTTCATCGGCGTCTACGCGCTGGCGATGGGCTACACGGTGAGCCTGTTCATGGGGACGATGATGGCCTACAAGGAGCGGTCGCGCTTCGACTCGGCCTCCTCGCTCGTGATCATCTTCCTCAACTCGGTGCCGTACTACATCTTCGCCATCGTGCTGGTCTGGTTCCTCGCGATCGAGAACTCGTATTTCCCGATCGAGGGGCGGTACGGTACGACCGTCGACCCCGGCTTCACGGTCGAGTACATGTGGAGCGTCGTCCGCCACGCGACCCTGCCGGCGGTCTCGATGGGCCTGCTCGCCACCGGCGGGGCGTTGACGATGCGCGGCAACGCCATCCGCGTCCTCGGGGAGGACTACGTCCGGGTCGCGGAGCTTCGGGGCCTGCGCAGCGGCCGGGTCGCGATGCAGTACGTCGGGCGTAACTCCGTGTTGCCGCTGTACACGCAGTTCATGATCGGCATCGCCGGCGTCATCTCCAGCACCGTCGTCGTCGAGCAGATATTCGGCTACAACGGCATGGGGACGCTCCTGTTGCAGGCGGTGAACTTGCGAGATTATCCCCTGTTGATGGGCACGCTGATCGTGTTGACGACGATCACCCTCCTGGCGATCTACGTCGCCGACTTGACCTACGGATACATCGACCCGCGCGTCGCTTCAGGTGAGACGAATGAGTGAGACCGACGAAGTCGACTTCGCAGAACTGTTCGAGAAAGACGCCGACCGGGAGCCGTCGTCCCGGTGGACGCGACTGAAACGGACTGTCGACGTCACGTTCGTGGCGCCGCTCCGGATCGCGATCCACGACTGGCGGGCGGTCGTCGCGGGGATCATCCTGATCGGGTACGCGCTCATGGGGACGGTCGCCGTCAGAGTAGAACAGGAGCCCTCGGCCGCGGACTACCCGATCATGCAGGCGCCGTTCGAGAGCATGAACTACCCGCTCGGGACCGACCTGTACGGCCGGTCGATCTGGGGGCAGATCGTCCACGCGACCCCGGACATGTTCAAGATGATCTTCGCCGGGGCCGTCTTCGCCGTCTCGCTGGCGGCGGTCGTCGGACTCCTCGCGGGGTTCATGCGCGACAACTGGATCGACACGGTGTTGATGGTGATCGCTGACATCATCATCACGATCCCCGGACTGCCGCTGATCATCGTCATCACGGCGGTGTTCCAGCCCACCGACCCCTACCTCGTGGGGGTGTTCCTGGGCATCGACATGTGGCCCGGCCTCGCCAGAACCGTGCGGTCGCAGGTGCTCAGCATCCGCGAGGAGAGCTACGTCGAGGCCTCCAAGATCATGGGCCTGTCCGTGCCGACGATACTCAGACGGGACGTCGCCGGCCAGCTGATGCCCTACATCATGGTCAACGCGGCGCTGACCTCCCGTCGGGTCGTCTTCGAGTCCGTCGCGCTGTACTTCCTGGGCGTCCTGCCGTTCACGACGTACAACTGGGGGGTCCTGATGAACCTCGCCTACCAGGCCAACGCGCTCACTCGCGAACAGTTGCTCCCCTGGCTCGTCTTCCCGATGGTCACCATCATCCTGATGTCGTTCGCGTTCGTCCTGCTCTCGCAGGCGATGGACGCCATCTTCAACGTCCGACTCCGCGCGCGACACGCCTCGACCGTCGACGAGGGTGACGGGGAGGTGAGCGACTGATGGGCGCCGCAGATGGCGACACCGAATCCGTGGGCCGCGGTGAGGGACCGATCGACCGCGGAGACCCCATCGTCGAGATCCGCGACCTCGAAGTGTCGTTCGACCTCTCGCGCGGCCAGTCGAAGGTCGTCCGGAACGTCGACATGGACCTGTATCGCCACGAGACGCTCGGCGTCGTCGGGGAGAGCGGGTCCGGGAAGTCGATGCTCGCGATGTCGATGCTCGACGCCATCGTCGAACCCGGCCGAGTGTCGGGCGATGTGACCTACTACCCGAGGAACGGCGAGCCCGTCTCCGTGCTCGATCTCAGCCCCGACGAACTCCGCAAGTTCCGCTGGGAGGAGATCGCGATGGTCTTCCAGGGGGCGATGAGTTCGTTCAACCCCGTCACCTCGATCCGGACGCACTTCCGCGAGACGCTCCAGGACCACGACTACAACGTGAAAGCGGGGATGGAACGCGCCGAGCACATCCTCGAACAGCTGTATCTCGACCCCGACCGCGTCATGGACGCCTACTCCCACGAGCTGTCGGGCGGGATGAAACAGCGCGCGCTCATCGCGCTCTCGCTCGTCCTCGAACCAGAAGTGCTCGTCCTCGACGAGCCGACGGCGGCGCTCGACCTGTTGATGCAGCGCTCTATCGTCTCCCTGCTCCGGGACATCCAGGAGGAGTTCGACCTCACGATGCTGTTTATCACCCACGACCTGCCCCTGCTGACGAAACTGGCCGACCGCATGGCGGTCATGTACGCCTTCGACTTCGTCGAAGTCGCCGACACGCAGGACATCCTCTACAACGCCAGTCACCCCTACACCCGCGCGCTGCTCGGGACCACACCGGACCTCGACACCGCCGTCGAGGACATCCAGAAGATCGAAGGGAGCAAGCCCGACCCGGTCCAGCACATCAGCGGCTGTTCGTATCACCCCCGCTGTCCGATCGCCGACCAGCAGTGTTCGGCGACCGAACCGGAGCTGTTCGACGTCGGCGAGGACCACCAGGCGTCGTGTTTCTACCCCGAACTGGCCCGCGAGGAGGTCGTGATCCGCAGCCAGCCGCCGGAGCGCCCGACGGGAGGTGTCGTCGATGAGCAGTGAGCCGGTCGTCTCGCTGGACGAGGTGACCGTCGAGTTCGACACCTCGAACAGCCTGCTGGATTACTTCACCGGCGGCGCCGACAAGGTCCGGGCGGTCGACGGCGTCTCGCTGGATCTGCACGAGAACGACGTCGTCGCGCTCATCGGCGAGAGCGGGTGTGGCAAGTCCACGCTCGGGAAGACCGCCATCGGCGCCCAGCGACCGACCAGCGGGTCGGTCTCCTACCGCGGCCAGGACGTCTGGGACGCCCGCGACGGGAAGGGAGACGTCTCGATACCCTTCAAGGACATCCGGCGGTCGCTGCAGATCATCCACCAGGACCCCGGCAGCGCCCTGAATCCGAACCAGCGGGTGCTCACGTCGCTGATGCTCCCGCTGAAGAAGTGGCAGTCGAACCTGAGCCACGAGGAGCGCGAGGCGCGGATCCACACGCTGCTGGAACACGTCGGGATGTCCCCCGCCGAGGACTTCGTCAACCGCTTCCCCCACCAGCTGTCGGGCGGCGAGCAACAGCGCGTCGTCCTCGTCCGCTCGCTGCTGATGAACCCCGACCTCATCCTCGCCGACGAGGCCATCTCGGCGCTCGACGTCTCCCTGCGCGTCGAGATGATGGACATGATGCTCGAACTCCAGGACGTGTTCGACACCTCCTACCTCTTTATCTCCCACGACCTCTCGAACGCCCGCTACATCACCGAGAAGGCCGACGGCCGCATCGCGGTGATGTACCTCGGGCAGATCGTCGAGGTCGGGCCCGTCGACCAGATCATCGAGAACCCCCAACACCCCTACACGCAGGTGCTCAAGTGGGCGACGCCGGACCTCTACGCCGACCCCGACGAGGAGGTGCCGGTCAGGGAAGTCGACATCCCGGACCCGACGGACCCGCCGGAGGGCTGTCGGTTCCACACCCGCTGCCCCGAGGCCCGCGAAACGTGTGCGGAGAGCGGCCCCGGGATGTACGAGGCCGAGACCGGCCACTTCAGCCGCTGTTACCGCACGGATGACACCCACGAATACTGGGAGAGCGACCCGCTCTACGACGCGGACACGGTCACACCGGAGTCGAACCCATGAGTTCCACGACAGAGAGCGGCGACGATGGCGGATCGACCCGGAAAACGATCGAGACCACGGTGTCCCAGCTCCCGATCCCGACCAGTCGCGCCTTCTGGTTCATTATGGCCATCGGCGGCGTATTGATCTACGCCGGCATGTTCGTCGTGACCGGCGAAGCCACCGGGCTGGTCGGGCTCTGGGGGATCTCGCTGATCCTCGCGACCCTGCTCGCCTACGTGAGCTACGCGGTCTGGTCCGCTCTCGGGTGAGCGCTCCCCCGCCGGACCGCGCTCGACCGCCCGAGAAACCCCGCCAGACCGCGCTCGACCGCCCGAGAAACAGATCGTTTGACCGAGAAGGCGGACTGTCACACTGTCGAATCGAGCGTCGTCGAAGCTGATTCTTCGACATAGTACCAGATCGAATCCTATCTAACCTTTTTGTAAGTTTTGGCAGAAGCGCCTTCCCACTCGACCAGAGACCACTCTCGGGCAGGGCAGACACAGTCTCGCGATAGTGGCTACCCGACACTGCCTCGAAGGCGCTCTCGAGGTCGAATTCGTCGATTTCACGGCCGATCGGGTGTCGCCTGGAGGAAACTGCAGATGCAGCCGAGAACGGCGTCCGCGATCGGCCATGTCAGCGGACCAGTGTCGTCAATAGCCACTCAGCAGACCTGATACCCACCATCTCCCGAATCCAGCCCGACCGATCCCGCGGATCGGTATCGACCGGACCATCACGACCAGTGACTCGCACGCTCCACCCGGACAGATAAGTAAACTTTCGAATATATCTTCGAAGTAGTATGTGAATTTATGGTAATTGCGGAGCCAGACACGCGCAAAGACCTGCCGGAGTGAAAGTGTATCCACTTTCACTCGGGGTCTGGCTGACTCCTATTACCCGCACTTCCTATTCCCGCTGTATGGGCGCGACGTTCGATGACGACCGACTCGACGACCGGAGCGGAACGCGCAAACACTTCACGACGGTCGTCCTGAAGGAACAGCCCGACGGACAGTGGCTCGCCACGCAGCACGGCGTGGACGTCGAGGGTCACGGCCCGACCGCGGCGGCAGCCGCGACCGAATACTGTCGCCGGGTCGAGCATGGTGAGTAGCGCCGAAATCGTCCGGAGACTCGACGAGGAGCGCCGACTGCTCTGTCCGGAACACCACACCGAACTCACCTATCGCGGCGGCCAGCTCGTCCACTGCGAACGCTGTGGCTTCGCCTACCGGTATCAGCGACTCACGGACTGTTCGCGACAGTTACGTGGGCCCGCCAGGATTTGAACCGGAGGAAGACGTGCTCGCGCTCGTTCACTGTGCGCGACTTCCGGGGTTCAAATCCACCCGCGTCGCTGTCGCTCACGGACTGTTCGCGACAGCGACGTGGGCCCGCCAGGATTTGAACCAGGGACGAAGCGGTTATGAGCCGCTCTCTCTAACCAGACTGAGATACGGGCCCTCGCGTTCCTCGGTTTTCCTCGCCGGTCCTTTAGCCTATCGGGTTCGGGCATCGCCCCTGATCTTTAGCCCGTCGGCGGCAAAAGAGCGGGTATGGAGTTCGAGGTGATCCAGGGGGACATCGCCCAGCAGCGAGCGGACGCGCTGGTCAACGCCGCGGGGACGAGCCTGCGGATGGGCAGCGGCGTCGCCGGCGCGCTCCGCCGCGCGGCGAACGGCCCTATCAACGAGGACGCCATCGCACAGGGCCCGGTCGAACTCGGCGCCGTCGCCGTCACCGACGCCTACGACCTGGACGCCGAGTACGTCGTCCACGCCGCCGCGATGCCCCACTTCGGCGACGGCCGCGCCACGCGTTCGTCCATCCGCGACGCCACCCGCAACGCCCTCGCGAAAGCCGACGAACTCGGCTGCGCGTCGGTCGTCCTGCCCGTCCTCGGCACCGGCGCCGCTGGCTTCGACTTCGAGGACGGCGCCCGCGCCGTCTGCAAGGCCATCCGCGACTTCGAGCCCGAGGGCTTGCCGAAGGTGCAGGTCATCGCCTACTCCGACGCGGAGTTCGCCACCCTGGAGCGCGTCGCCGACGAAGTGACGCATTGAGAGGGTGTCGGGTGAACAGTTTCGTCGTGCTTCGTCGGAGTGACCGCGAACGGCGTGCCAGTTCTCGGTCGAACCGTCGTGACGGCCGCCGCAATCAGCGTGAGATCCATCGCAGGAGTGACCGCGGCAGCGACCGCAAACAGCCTGATAGCCCTTGCTCGAACAACTGTGACAGCAACCGCAGACAGCGTGAAAGCCCCGGCAATTTAGAACACTTTCACGCTGTCTGCGGGTGCTGTCGCGGTCACTCTGAAGGGGGCCTCGTACCGGCAGGAAGATTAGCTCCGTGGCACACGCCCGTTCACTCCGCCGTCTCCCGTATCAACTCGGCCAGGTCGTCCCAGAAACCGTCGACGTACTTCGCGGCGTCGTCGATGGTGGGGCGGGCGTTGGTCTCGTTGACGACGGCCCGCTCCTCGGTCACGAGCAGATCCACCCCGAGGAAAGGGATGTCGAGCGCTGCAGCGGCCCGCTCGGCGAGTTCGCGCAGTTCGGGGTCGAGGTCGACGCGGGTCGCCTCTGCGCCGCGGTGGACGTTGTGTTTCCACTGGCCGGCGGCGAGGGCGTCCTCGGGGAGGCGTCGCTCGACGGCGCCGACGTACTCGCCGTCGAGCACCATCACGCGGTAGTCGGTCGCGCCGGGGAGAAACTCCTGTATCAGGTAGGACTTGTCGCCGGTCGCCTGAAAGTCGTGGACCAGGTCGAGGTAATCGACGACGCCGAGAAAGGAGTCGCGGTCGGCGGCTTTCGCGACGCCGATACCCCGCGTCGTCGAGTTGGGCTTGAGGACGACCGGCGGGTCGAAACGGTCGTAGGCGGCGACGAGATCCGATTCGTCGGCGGGGTTGGAGACGACGACGGTCTCGGGAACGGGGACGCCGGCCTGCGAGAGGCGAGCGATGGCGCCGCCCTTGTTGCGCGAGCGGAGGATCGCCTCGCGGTCGTTGACCCAGGGCACGTCGAGCACCGCGTCGGCGACGCCCCCCTCCATGAGTCGGGGCGGGAAGACGAAGCCGACGTCGAAGGCGCCCCACGGCGGGTCGTCGAGCGGGATCGTGCGGTAGCGCGTCTGAACGTGCTCGACAGCGATGTCTCGCGCCGCGAGCGGGTCGCCCATCCGCTCGTAGGTCTCTGCGTCGGTCGCGACCGCCAGCCGGAGCATACCATCGCTTGTGACGACGCGCACTTAGCCGCTCCGCTGGCGAGCGAGCGCGAGTCGAGGCGGGAGAACGCGGAAAAGCCGACCGGGAGTTACCTGATGAGGAGCTCTTCGCCGCGCTCGACCCTGATGCGGCAGGGCGGAGTGATCTTGTTGTAGGCGCGGCGGTAGGCTTCCTTGACGGCCTCGGCCTGGTCGACGTCGCAGTAGGCCGTAAAGAGCTGCTCGCCGGACTGGATGCGCGCGGCGGTGCCGACGATCTTCCCGAAGGACTGGCGCATGCCGTCGGAGACACGGTCGGCGCCGGCGCCGGTCGCCTGCTTGTTCTCGCGGATGACCTGGTGGGGGAACTTCCGGAGGACCATCTTGTAGTTGCCCTCGCCGAGTTCCTTGATCAGGTGGCGGTTCGCCGAGAGGCGCGAGGCCTCCATCGAGCCGTGACGGAGCTGGACGGACTCCTCGACGACCAGCGAGATCTGGACCGGGTAGTCGTCGGGGTCGGCCTCCTTGTCGCCCATCTGGTGCTGTGCGATCTTCGAGCCGGGAATACCCGTGATGTACTCCCGTCGGGTGTACGCGGGCTTGTCGATGTCCCGGTACATCGAGGCTGGTTTCTCGGCCATAGTCTTGGTGTAGACGAACCACAGCGCGTGGATAAAGGCTTCGAACCGACCCCGCCCTGCGACGCCGTCGCTCACGCGGACACCAGTCACACCGGAACGGCCGCGAGACTCACTCCGGGAAGCCCGGCAGCGAGTCGCGGTCGCAGCGGTCGCACTCCGCGGCGATCCCGTCGGCGTCGAGGACACGCACGTCGTGGTCGGTGGCACGCTCGCGAGCGGTGGCCGACAGCGGCGCGGCGCTGACCAGCGCCGCCACGTCGGCCTCTTCGGTGCGGTCGAGCGACGCCGCGTATCGCTCGATCGTCGCCGCGTCGACCGCCTCCACCTCGTCGGGGTGGGCCGTCCAGACGCAGACGGTGACGCCGACGGGCCCGTCCGCCTCGGCGATCAGGTCGTACTTGCGGTCGCCGCCGCCGTCGAACACCGCCGTCGACCAGCCGTGGTCGCGAAACAGCGCCGCCACGAACGCCGGGAACCGCCCGGGGTTGACCGCCGCCGGGTCGACCGACGCGTCCGCGCTCTCGGCGGCGTCGCCGCTCTCGCCGTCCACGTCGTCGGTCTCGTCTTCGACTCCGTCGGTCTCGTCTTCGACTCCGTCGGTCTCATCTTCGGCGTCGTCGATTTCGTCACCCACAACGCCGCTCTCGGCATCGTCTGCGTCGCGATCGACGATCGGTGTCGGTCTGTCGGTGACGACACCGCCGTCGGCGTCCGCCGTGGGCGGGTCGACGGAGGCGAGCGTCTCGCGCCGGTCGTCGATCGCTGCCGCGACCGCCTCGACCTCGTCGGACGCGTCGGGGGCGCGCTCGCGAGCGACCTCGCGGGCGTCGGCCAGCGCCGCCTCGGCGCGGTCGACGGCCGCACGCGCGACCGCCGGTTCGGTCGTCGGGTTCGCGGCCCCCTCGAGCGCCTCCCTGGCGCGGTCGCAGTGGGCCTCGACCAGGCGACTGGCAGCGGTCGCGAGCGCTTCGCGTGCGGCTTCGCGGTCGCCCTCGAAGCGGGGCTGCTCGCGGCCCCAGTCGAGCGCGAGCAGTTCCTCGTAGCGCTCGACCGCCGCCCCCCAGCGGTCGGCCGCCGTCTCCGGGTCCTCGGCCGAGCGAGCCAGGTCGGCGGCGTGTTCGGCGCGGTCGCGCGGCGCCTCGGCGAGGCGGTCGCACTCGACCGAGAGGGTGGCCCGCCGCTGTTCCAGCAGGTCGTCGGTCGGCCGGTCGGCGTCGGTCGCCAGCGCCCGCTCGTAGCTCTCGAGGGCCGTCCCGAAGTGGTCGTAGGCGCGCTCGAACTCGTGGTCGTCCCAGCGAGTGTGGGCCCGCTCGCGGGCCTGCTCGGCTCGCTCGGCGTGTGCGCGCCGCTCCAGTGCGGCCGCGTCGGCGCCGATCTCGTCGGCGCGCTCGCCGACCACGGCCGCCGACCCGGCCAGCGCCGAGGCGGCCTCGCGGGCCTCGGCAAGCCTGTCGGTCACGTCCTCGACGGCCGCGAGCACGACGTCGACGTCGCCGGCCTCGAACGCCTCGCCGATCCGGTCGACGGTCTCCGCGGCGCGCTCGAGACGGCGCTCGGCGCGCGTCCAGATCCCGACCGCGGCGTCGGTGAACTCCCGGACCGGGTCCAGGTCGCCGCGACAGGCGAACCGATAGGTGGTGTCGTCGACGGTTTCGAGGACGAACGTGTCGCCGCGGAACCCGCCCTCGACGGTTCGGACGTCGACCACGTCCGCGAGCGGGACCGACCGCGTCCAGTCGGCCGACGCGTCCGCGGACTCGGGAGCGAATCCGTCCTCGGCTTCGGCGGACGACTCCTCGCGGTCAGCGCTGCCGCCGACCGCGAAGAGCACACGTACGTCGGTCACGAGTGCCAGCGCGCTGTAGTCGCCGCCCGGCTCGACCGTCTCCTCGGCAGCGGGAAAGTCGAGTTCGACCCCGCGTTTCGCGTTCCGGAGGACGTACTCGGCGGTCTCGTGGTCGTCGAGATACACCGCGAGCGGGCGGTCGGCGAGCAGACCGCTCCCGATGAGACCGCCGCCGCCCGTTTCGGTCAGGACCGTCGGTTCGGGTCCCGTCTGACTGACGTCGATGACGTGGTCCATCGTTCCCACCCCAGGGGAACTGTTCAGACGATAGGCTCGCTGACACAAAAAACCCGGTGTCGCGCGTCAGAACGCGCCGGCGAAGGTCAGGAGGTCGATACCGACGATGAACAGGACGACCAAGACTGCGACGACAATGATCGCCTTGACGAACCAGGGCAACGACTCGTTCGAACCGGTTACGTCGCTCATACTCGACCATAGACGCCGGTACGTCTGTATCTTCGGTTGTCGAGAGACAACGCGTCGTCGCGAACATCGACGACGCGAACCGACGCGGGCCGACCGTCGGTGGATCGAAACACACTGCACGAGCGGGACCGAACCCAACGATATGCGAGAGTTCGCCTTCACGATCGCCTACGACGAGGGGGCAGACCGGCTCGTGGACCTCCTCTCGAGTGCGCCCGCGGCGCGCTCGAACGCGCTGGTCTGTGCGCAGGCGGACGCGGAGCTGTGGCGGCTCGACCGGGTGACCGGCCCGTCGGCCGTCGTCGACGAGGCGGTGTCGTTGCTCACGGATGGGGCGTACGACGGGCTCTCGGTCAGCGACCGGCCCTGTGACGGCGAGCGTTACACCGACGTGCTGGAGCGGACCGCCCGGAACGCGCTCGTCTACACGTACGTCGACACGGGCGGTCGCTGCGACGCCGTGTCGCTGATCGCGGACCGGTATCTCTCCGGCGGGGCGCTGTTCGAGGTCACGCGCCGCGAGAACACCGAGCGGTGGCGGATCCTGATGCAGGATGACGAGAAGGTCAGCATGATCTACGACACGATCGGGGCCACACTCCGGGACGGGCTCTCCTTCCGGTTCGAGCACCTCGAAGACGTGACCGAGCCGCCACTGAACCCGTTCGGGTCGCGCTCGCTCCGGCCGGAACGGCGGCGAGTCCTCGAACTGGCCGCCAAATCGGGCTACTACGAGACGCCGCGCGAGACGACGCTGGACGACCTCGCGGCGGAACTCGACTGGCCCAGGTCGACGGTTTCCTACCGGTTGCGGCGAGCGGAGGCGGCGCTGGTCGAGTGGTTCCTCTCGTCGGCCTGACGGCGACGGCGGCGCCACGTCGACGGTTCGGGAGACGGACGACGGTCACCCGACGAACGCGGCCAGTCAGACCGGGACGGGCGGGGCGCCGGGGGAGAGCGCGCCGTCGGCGACCATCGCGTAGATCGGGAACCCGTACGCGATGCCCACGAGCACGACGGCGATCGCGACCCAGAGTTTGACGTTGTCGAGGACGCGCGGGGCGTCGTCCGAGCCCGAGATCGGGTCCGGAAGGTGGCTGTCGACGCGTAGCCGCCCGCGGCCGCGGTCGGCGAACCAGGTCCCGACCATGACGACGACGAACAGGAGCGCCCCGACGGTGAGGAGGGTCCCGCCGAGGGCGATCTGGAGGCGCATCTCGGATATCGACCCGAACACCGGCGCGAAGTCGAACTGGCTGTACTGCGGTTCGGCGGTCCGGCGCGGGACGCCGGCCAGGCCGGCGCGGTGCATCGCGTTGGACATCAGCGCCATACCGATAAACCAGACGTACGGCTGGACCTGCGCGAGGCCGTAGAACTGGAGGCGCTTGCCCGTTATCTGCGGGTAGAGCCAGTAGCTGACCGCCATCATCGTCAGGGCGCTCGCCGTTCCGACGGTCAGGTGGAAGTGCCCCGGAACCCACAGGGTGTTGTGGACGAGCGAGTTGATGTTCATTCCCGCGTTGACGATTCCGGAGAAGCCGCCGGCGGCGAACATCAGTCCCGCGAGCGCACAGCCCGAGAAGGCCGGCTTCCCCCACGGGAGCGCCCGCAGCCACCCGAAGTAGCCGCTCCCGCCGCGCCGCCTCGCGCCGTACTCGATGCTGGCGACGACGGTGAACGCGGTGAGGAAACTCGGGAGCAACAGGAACATCGTGTTCGTCATGGCGATGAACTTGAACCCCTCGGGGATCCCCGGGTCGGCGTACTGGTGGTGGAAGCCGACCGGCGTCGAGAGGATCAAAAAGAGGATGAACACGATGCGGGCCAGCGGGTCGCTGAACAGGCGTCCACCGGCGAGTTTCGGGAGCACGGTGTACCAGGCGAAGTACGCCGGCATCAACCAGAAGTAGACGACGGGGTGGCCGAAAAACCAGAACAGCGTCCGCGTCAGCAGCGGGTCGACGCTGTCGATGAGCCCGAGCGACAGCGGCAACAGGAACACGAGCACTTCGACCGCGACGCCGAGGGTACAGATGTACCACATCAGCATCGTCGTCAGGACCATGAACGTCTGGAGCGGGATCCGCTCGTCGGGGTTGTCCCGGCGCCAGCGGTAGAACGTCCGGAACCAGTCGGCGCCGGCGAGCCAGGTCCCGACGAGGAACGCGGCCAGCCCCGCGTAGAAGAGCGGATGGGCCTGCAACGGCGCGTAGAAGGTGTACAGTACGTCGGCACTGAACGGGATCTGCCCCACGAGACCGCCGAAGATGGCGACCGACGTGGCGACGGCCCCGCCGAACATGAGCCCGAACCACACGAGCGAGAACCCCGGGTTCGGGAGACCGCGGTCGAGGCTCCGGGTCGTCCCCCAGGTGAAAATGCCCGTCAGGAAGAAGATGGTGAAAAACAGCGCGAGGAGGACGCCGTGGCCAGTCAGCACGGAGTAGTAGTCGACCGAGTCGATCACGCCGCGGAAGACGTTGGTGCGGTGGAGCGCCTGGACGATGCCCAGCAGCGCGCCGACGCCCAGCGCGGCGAACGAGACCCCGAAACAGAGCCGCGCGATCCGGGCGGCCGCCGGGAACTCGTCGACGAACGCGTGTCGGTCGGTCGTCTGGACATCGGACCGGTGGGTCGCGGGCAGTTCCTCGTCGGTCTCGGATATCTCCTCGTCGTGTGCGTGTGCCACTGTTAGCTCACCTCACTCGCGTCGAACGCCGACCGCGGGACGACCTCAAGGGTCCCGGCCATCTCGTGGTGGGCGCTCCCGCAGTACTCGTTGCAGACGATCCCGTACTCCCCGGCCTCGTCGAACTCGGCCGTGACGACGGCCTTCTGCCCGGGGATCGCCATCGTGTTGATGTTCGTGCCCACTATCTCGAAGCCGTGGACCACGTCGCCGCTGGCGACATGGAAGGTGACGGTGCTGTTTACCGGGACGCGGATGGGCGAGTTCGTTCCCGGCTGGAAGACGAACCGGCGCGCGACGACGTACACATCGAAGTGGCCGGACTCGCTTGCGTTGTACACGCCGGGTTCCTCGAAGCCGTCGTCGCCGACGGGATCGGTGGGGTCGAGTTCTCCGCCCTCGGCGTCGACCATCCCGAAGCCGGCACCGACCGCACCGTAGGTCACGGTGCCGACGAACAGGACGATCAACAGGAGCGCGGCGACGAGCCAGAGCCGTTCGAAGCGGTGTATCTCCATCTTATCCCACCACCGTTGGGCCGCCGAGGAACTCGACGAAGTACATGACCACCCACATCAGGACGAGGATGGCCAGATAGAGCAAGACGAGCGAGAGCGTCCCCTTCGGGTCGAACTCGTCGTGGTCCAGCCGTTCGACCTGGTCGGGGTCGACGGCCGACGCCTCCTGTGCGGTCGGGTGGTCGGGCGGGTCGGCCTCGGGATAGGCCGGCACGCCGTCGGGGTACTGGCGGCGCATGTACGCCGCGAATCCGAAGGGGATCATGAACAGTCCAAGGAGCGCGCCGGCGAAGATGGTGAGCCACGCGCCGGCGTTCTCGGGGCGGGTGATCCCGCCGCCACCGCCGCCGGTGCTCGGGTAGTCCGTCCCGACGACGACGGCGCCTTTCATCCCGAGTTGCACGTGGGGCTCACAGACGTACCGGTAGAGGCCGTCGGACTCGAAGGTGTGACTGAAGGTGTACCCCTCCTCGCCGACCTGCTCGCCCGAGTCGAAGGTGTCGTCGTTGGCGACGACGTTGTGACCGCCGCCCTCGCCGGTCCACTCCCAGACGACCGTGGCGCCGTTGTCGACGTGGACCGCCGGCGGGTCGAAGGCGAGGTTGCCGTTGTTGCCCTCCGAGCCGACGGCGACGGTGACCTCGTCCTGGCCGCGGGCGTCGACCGTCTCGCCGTCGTAGTTAGAGACGCCCTGGAAGAAGTTGCCGTAGTCGGGCGGGCCGCCACCGCCGCCGGTGCCGACCTGGCCCACGACGACAGCGCCTTTCATCCCCAGCATCTGGTGGGGCGCGCAGTAGTACTTCGAGATGCCCTCGGACTCGAAGGTGTGGCTGAAGGTGTAGCCGGCCTCGGCGACCTGCTCGCCCGAGTCGTAGGAGCCGTCGTCGGCGATGACGTTGTGGCCGCCGCCCTCGCCGTTCCACTCCCATATCACGGTCGTGCCGGGGTCGACCCGGACCGCCGCCGGGCCGAAGGCGAGGTTGCCGTTGTTGCCCTCGGCGCCGACGGTGACGGTCACCTCGTCTTGCCCCGTGCGGTCGACGACGCCGTCGAAGTTGCTGACGTTGTCGAACCAGCCGCCGAAGTCCGGGCCGTTCGATTGAGCGGCCGCGGCTCCAGCGCTCTGCGCGAGGAGTGCCCCGCCGGCGGCCCCCGCCGCCGAGCGCAGTGCTGTTCGCCTCGATATCGCGTTGTCACTCGGTTCCGTTTCTATCATGCGTGTGCCCTGAACCTCCCTGTCGGTCGCGTCCCGTCGCTCTCCGGGTCGCGTCCTATCGGCCGCGAGACCGACAGTGGCGGGCCGCCGACACCGGGCCGCCGCGAGAGTGTCCGCAGCCGGTGTCGACAAGTGCCCGTCATACCCGTCCGATCCAGATGGAGGGTATTTAAACGATTGTCCGGTTCCCACTCGCTGAAAAACCACCCCGACTATAACCCGCCGTCACATATACTGTGTCCGTATGTCACCGGACAGGACGCAACTGCTGACGGTGCTCATGATCGTCGCGGTGGCCCCGGTGGTCTGGTTCGCGCTGGACCGGTCGGCCGCTATCGTCGGCCTCTCGGTCGTCTGCGTGGCGCTCGTCACCGGCAGCCTCTACCTGATGTTCGGCCCCACCGAGTCACAGAAACTCGGGAAGACGGCCTGACCGGCACGGATGGCAGAGACCGACCGGGCCGACGACAGCCGGGTCGGCGAGTACGACGGGACGGCCGACGAGCGGGGCGGGACGGCCGACGGCGGCTGTCACCTCTGTGACCTTCCCACGGGGGACGACCCGGTCACTGCTGCCGACGTCGACGGCGACTTCTGCTGTCAGGGCTGTCTCACGGTCGCGAGACACCTCGACGCGACGGGCGACTCCGCTGCCGCGGGACGCGCGGCGGGCGACTCCGCTGCCACGGGACGCGCGGCGGGCGACTCCGCTGCCACGGGACGCGCGGCGGACGACCTCGACGAACTCGACACCGGCCCGGACGCGGACGCAGTCGAGGGGGCGGAGACGTTTCTCGCCGTCGAGGGGATGCACTGCAGCACCTGCGAGTCGTTCCTCGAAGCCCGCGCGACCGACCGCGAGGGCGTCCGCGCGGCCGAAGCGAGTTACGCGAGCGACCTGTTGCGGGTGGTTCACGACGCCGACACCGTGGACGCGGACGCGCTGGCCGAGACGGTGAGCGGCGTCGGCTACGACGCCCGCGAGGTGTCGACGGCCGCCGACGCCGAGCCGGGCGGACAACGCCAGGAAGCCGTCGGTCGCCTGCTCGTCGGCGGCTTCTTCGGGATGTTGGTCATGCTGTGGTACGTCCTCTTTCTGTACCCGACCTATCTCGGAGTCGACCCGGACCTGTTGCTCCTGGACGTGGACGGCCAGGCCGGGCGCTACCTGCTGGGCAACGTCTGGGTGATGGCGACGGTCGTCCTCGGCTACACCGGCTACCCGATCCTCCGCGGGGCGTACGTCAGCCTCCGGGCCGGCGAGCCGAACATGGACCTGCTGGTCGCGCTCGCGGCCGTCACGGCCTACACCTACAGCACGCTCGCCGCCCTGACCGGTCAGGGCGAGGTGTACTTCGACGTGAGCGTCGTCGTCGTGCTCGCCGTCACGATAGGGGGGTACTACGAGCGGCGGGGGAAAGACCGGGCGACCGGGGAACTCGCGGAACTGACGACCGACCGCGTCGAGCGGGCGCGCCGGCGCAAGGGCGACGGGGTCGAGGACGTGTCGCTCGAGGCGGTGACGGCCGGCGACGACGTCGTGGTCAGGACGGGCGAGCGCGTGCCGCTTGACGGCCGCGTCGCCGAGGGCGAGGCCGCCGTCGACGAGGCGCTGGTGACCGGCGAGTCGGTTCCCGTCCGGAAGACGCCCGACGACGAAGTCGTCGGCGGGGCACAGGTCACCGACGGCGGCCTCGTCGTCGCCGTCGACGAACACGAACGCAACACCTTAGACCGGATCGCCCGCCGGCTCTGGGAACTCCAGACCGGCCGGCGGGGCGCCCAGCGGCTGGTCGACCGTCTCGCGGGCGTGTTCGTCCCGCTCGTGCTCGCGGTGGCGACGCTCGCGGCGGCGGCACACCTCGCGCTCGGGGCGACCCCCACCGGCGCGCTGCTGACGGGGCTGGCCGTCCTCGTCGTCTCCTGTCCCTGTGCGCTCGGGCTGGCGACCCCGCTGTCGGTGGCGGCGGGCGTCCGCGACGCTCTCGCCGCCGGCATCGTCGTCACCGACGAGTCGGCCTTCGAACGCGCCACCGACGCCGAGGTCGTCGCCTTCGACAAGACGGGGACGCTCACGACCGGCGACCTCGAACTGGACCGTCGCCCCGACGACGACCTCCTGGCCGACGCGGCCGCCGTCGAGCAGTTCGCCGACCACCCGCTCGCGGTCGCGGTCACCGAGGCCGCCGGGGACCTGGCGGGCGATGGACCGGCCGACAGCGCACGGGCCGACAGCGCACCGGCAGACAGAACAACGGCCGACAGCGGGGCGGGAGACCCGACGGTCACCGACGTCGAACACGAACCCGGCCGCGGCGTGGTCGGAACGATCGAGCGGAGCGCGGTCGGGGACGACGCGGCCGCGGACGCCGGAGGAGACGGCGCGACGGGAGACGGCGGAGCTGACACCGGCGACGAGCGCCGCGTCGCGGTCGGCCACCCGGACCTGTTCGCCGAGCGCGGTTGGGCCGTCAGTGAGGACCTGCGTTCGGAGTTCGACGCGGCGCGCGAGCGGGGATCGGTCGCGGCGCTGGTCGGGCGCGACGGACGGGCGGAAGCACTCGTCAGCGCTGCCGACACGCCGCGAGAGGGCTGGGAGACGGTGCTCTCGGACCTGGCCGCGGACCGCGAGGTAGTCGTGATCACCGGCGACGAGGGCGGGGCCGCGACCCGCTACCGCGAGCACGACGCCGTCTCGGACGTGTTCGCGGGCGTGCCGCCCGAGGCCAAGGGCGAGGTGGTCGCGCGACTCCGCGAGGGCGGGCCGGTCGCGATGGTCGGCGACGGGAGCAACGACGCGCCGGCGCTGGCGGCCGCCGACGTGGGGATCGCGTTCGCCGAGGGGACCGCGCTCGCGGCGGACGCGGCCGACGCCGTCGTGACGACCGGCGACCTCGCGACGGTCCCGGAAGTGTTCGAACTGACGCGGGCGACCCGGCGGCGCATCCGCGAGAACGTCGGGTGGGCGCTGTGTTACAACGGCGTCGCCGTGCCGGCGGCCGCCGCGGGCCTGCTGAACCCGCTCGTCGCCGCCGTCGCGATGGCCGGGTCGAGCCTGCTGGTGGTCACGAACGCCTCGCGGTCGCTGCTGGAGTGACGCCGTCGCGACCCGGGGGAGGGAGACGACGCGGACCGAGCGGTTTTTCCCCCCGCCAGCGCTATCGTCGCGTGTGCTTTCGGTCGAGCTACACGCCCACTCGGCGGCCTCCTACGACGGCCGGGACTCCGTCGACTCGCTGCTGGAGCGGGCCGCCGAGGTCGGACTGGACGCGCTCGCCGTCACCGACCACGACGAGTTCTCGGCGAGCGAGCTCGCCGTCCAGAAGGCGCCCGACTACGGGCTCGTGGGCATCCCGGGCATCGAGATCTCCAGCGCCGCCGGCCACGTCATCGGCCTCGGCGTCTCCGAGGGGGTCGACCCCGGACTGCCCTTCGGCGAGACGCTCGACCGCATCCGCGAGGCGGGCGGCATCGCCGTCGTCCCGCATCCCTTCCAGGAGATGCGAAGCGGCGTCATCGAGAACGTCTCACGCGACGAACTGGCGACCGCCGACGCGATCGAGGTGTACAACTCCCGGCTGGTGACCGGCTACTCGAACCGCCAGGCCCGGCGGTTCGCGAAGCGACGCGGCCTCCCGATGACCGCCGGCAGCGACGCCCACGTCAGCGACATGGTCGGCCGCGCGGTGACCGTCGTCGACGCCGAGGAACGAACCTCCGAGTCGATCTGCGAGGCTATCGAGGCGGGGCGAACGACGCTGCAGACCCGGCGGACGCCCTGGAGCGTGAGCTTCCGCCAGGCCGTCGGGAACACCCGCCGACGCGTCAGACTGTTCGTGAACGGACTGCTCGACTGATGACCGAGTCCCCGCGCTCGGCCGGTCCCGACGAACTGCGCGGCGCGAGTCCCGACCTGGTCCGCCGGGCCCGCGACGAGCGCGACCCGCTCCCCGGGACCGGCGGCTTCGCCGGCAGTCTCGACGCTTCGCTCGTCCGCGACGTGCTCGGGCGCGAACTGGTCTATCGCGAGGGCGGCGACGATCCCGTCGACTCGTGGGCGTTCGACCCTGACGAGCTTCGCGACCCCGAGCTGCTGCCGGCGGGGTGCGTTCGACCCCACACCGTCGACGCCGACCCGACGGACCGCGACGAGCGGGACTGGAGTGTCCCGGACCGCGACGACCGAGTCTGGACGCTTCCCGAGCCCGACCCAGAAACGGACAATACACGCGCGGTCCGGGCGGTCCGCGAGGCGGTGCGCGAGAGCGTCGACGAGGTGGCGACGGCGGGAGTCGAGAGCGGCGAGGACGGCGGGCTGGCGGTGGCGTTCTCTGGCGGCGTCGACTCGGCGGCGGTGGCCGCGCGGCTGGACGCGCCGCTGTACGTCGCCGGCTTCCCGGAGAGTCACGACGTCGAGGCGGCTCGGTCGGCCGCCGCGGCGATGGGGCGGGACCTGCGGGAGGTCGAACTCACACACGCCGACATCGAGCGGGCGGTTCCCGAGGTCGTCCGGGCGACCGGGCGGACCAACGCGATGGACGTCTCCATCGCGCTCTCGCTGTACCTGGTCGCCGAGCGCGTGGCCGCCGACGGCTACGACCGACTCGCCGTGGGCCAGGGCGCCGACGAACTGTTCGGCGGCTACGCGAAGGTGGCGAACGCACCCGACGACGAGCGCGTCGACGCGGAGACGGTCCGGGGGGCCCGCCGCGAGGTCGTGGCGACGCTCCCCGACCAACTGGAACGGGACCTGCGGACGCTCCGCGGGGCGGGCGTCGAGCCGGTCGCGCCGCTGTTGCACGATAGAGTGGTCGCGGCCGCGCTCGCCCTCCCCGGACCGCTGCTCGTCGCCGAGGGCGGCGAGCGCAAAGTGGCGTTCCGCCGAGCGGTCGCCGAGTGGGTCCCGGACGCGGTCGCAAGTCGCGACAAGAAAGCCGTCCAGTACGGCAGTCTCGTCTCGCGGGAACTCGACCGCCTCGCCCGGCAGGCCGGCTTCAAGCGACGCATGGACGACCACGTCGGGAAGTACGTGGAGTCGCTGGTCGGGGACGGCGAGACGACGCCTCCGGGTGGCGTCTGACGCGCGGCCGACTCCTGTCACCGCGGCGATGCTGGAAGCTAAGGCCGTCGGACTGGTACGGGAGCCAAGACAGATGTTCACCAGGGGTTCGGACGGCGGCGACCGCGGGCTCTCCAGAGAGGGTGTCGCGGCGCTGGGGTTCGGCCTCACCATCGTCATGATGGCCGTCGTCGGCGGCGTGTTGATGGGCGTCGGCGATTCGCTGTCGGGGAGCGGCCCGGTGGTTTCGGCGACGGCCGAACCGGTTGTCCCGGGCGACGGCCCCGACGACCAGTGGGTGCGGATCCGCCACGACAGCGGCGACACGATCGCCGTCGAGAACCTCACCGTCGAGGTGTGGATCCCGGCCCACCGGATGCGCGCGACGCTGCACAACCTCCCCACGGCGAAGATCAATCGGACGTGGACCGACTACGACGGCAACCACGTCTTTACGACCGGAGAGGGCGGCATCGCCGGCGAGATCGACGCCGACGAGACCGACGGCGCCTGGAGCAGCACCGAGACGATCGGCTTCCGGATCGAGGACCGACGCGTCCCGCTGGAAGACGGCCAGGAAGTCGTCGTCACGGTCCGCCACGAGCCGAGCGAGACGAAACTCACGAAACTTCGCGTGACCGTGGGCGACGGGTGATGCGGACGGACGGACTGCTGGCGACGGTCAGTCGTCGACCGTCTCGACCGCGAGCCGGCCGATTTCGCGCACGTCGGGGTCGAACGAGTGGTCTCCAGCGAGACCCTCGACCAGTTGGGCGGGCGTGAACCACGCCCAGTCGGCGGCCGGTTGCTCGCCGTCGGCCGGGTCGATATCGCGCGATTCGGCACGGGCGTAGTAGACCATGTCGACGTGCTGGTGGCCGACGTGGTCCCCGTAGGTGTTGACGTCCGCGAGCTGGAAGTGCTGTGGCTGGGGGAGCGGTTCGACGGTCGGCGAGCCGATGTCGTCCGCGGGCGCGACGAGTTCGACGTCGAGGCCGGTCTCCTCGCGGACCTCGCGCAGGCCCGCCTCGTGAGGGAGTTCGTCGCGGTCGACGTGGCCACCGGGGGGCAGCCACTTGCCGAGGCCGTCGTGCTCGTGAAGGGCGACGGCGCCGTCGCTGACGACGTAGACCGTCGCGGTGTAGTGTCGCGTCGTCTCCATACGATTCCCTGGATCGAATCAGGTTTGAACCCCTGGGATCTCCAGCGAGTTTGGGTCGGTTGACACTCGTCGGGCAGTCAGACAGTCGGTCGTACGAGGGTTACTGGATTCGCCGAAAATCCGCCGACCCATCGATTGGCAGTTTCAACCGACCGTATCAGACGTTCGCTGTTTCGGAGTCGCCGTCTTCGAGGAGCGGAAGGTCGACCTCGATCGTGTCGTACCACACGCGGGGCCGCTTGGCTTGACCGACGTCCTCGAGGTCGATCAGTCCGAGTTCGTCGAGTTCGACCAGGTTCCGGTGGACCTGCCGAACGTCGCGATCGACGCGGCGTGCGGTGTCGCGGATCCCGGTCGGTTCCTCGCGGGCGATAGTCCGCAGCAACTCGAGGTTTTTCGGTCGAGTCACCCGGTGTAACTGTTCGGGGTCGTGAAACGTGCACTCGAAGTACGGTTCGGGGTCCTCGTCCGCGTCGATCGCGCGCAGCGTCTCTTCGATCCGATCGCTGCTGCTCCGCTCGAAACGGATGTGCAAAACGCGCTCGGAGTCGGACGCCGAATCAGTTCCAGTCGTGGCCATGTTGAATCACCTCTGATTTGAACCGCTGATAGAGGGCCAAAACGCCCTCGAACTCGATGGTGACGACGCGCCCGTCCCGGGTGTGCTTGTGATGGTGGGCTGCTCCGGGATGATCCGGGAAGTTGTCGTACCGAAAGACCGTCTCGCCATCGAATTCACCGTACTGGAAGCTGTATTTCACTCCGTCCGGATAGCGGTCCGATCCGGGGACGACCCACGCCTCGACCTCCGCGTACCGCCCGTCGAAATTCTCCCGCTCTCGGAGCAGGAGTGTGGCCGGGTCGTCCCCTCCCATCGGGTGTTGTTACTATCAGCAACGTCATAAACGTGTTGCTACCCCATCCAACAGTACCATCGGTTCCGACAGGACCTGGTGCGGAGTTGCTCGAACAGACGGTGAATACGGTGTGTCGAAATCGGACGCGACGACCGTCGTGACGGAGGCGGTGAATCCGCTTCGGGCGTCAGGGCGCGGCGAAGTCCTCTTCTGCTTCGAGCAGTTCGTGGTAGCGATTCCGAATGGTGACCTCGGAGATGTTGGCCACCTCGCTGACCTCGTTCTGGGTGACCTTCTGGTTGGCGAGCAGGGAGGCGGCGTAAACCGCGGCGGCGGCCAGTCCCACGGGCGACTTCCCGGAGTGGACGCCCTGCTCTTTGGCGGTGGCGAGCAGCTGGCGGGCGCGGCGCTCGACCTCCTCGGGGAGGTCGAGATCGGAGGCGAAGCGCGGGACGTAGCTCTCGGGGTCGGCGGGCTGGATCTCGAGGCTCAGTTCCCGAACGACGTACCGATAGGTGCGGGCGATCTCGTCTTTCTCGACGCGGGAGACGGCCGCGATCTCGTCGAGGCTGCGCGGGGTGCCGGCCTGGCGTGCAGCGGCGTACAGCGACGAGGTTGCGACTCCCTCGATGGACCGTCCCGGGAGCAGGTCCTCGTCGAGGGCGCGGCGGTAGATGACGCTCGCAGTCTCGCGGACGTTGTCCGGGAGTCCGAGCGCCGAGGCCATGCGGTCGATCTCACCGAGGGCCTGCTTGAGGTTGCGCTCCTTGGAGTCGCGGGTCCTGAATCGCTCGTTCCAGGTACGCAGGCGCTGCATCTTCTCGCGCTGGCGCGAGGACAGCGAGTTGCCGTAGGCGTCCTTGTCCTGCCAGCCGATGTTCGTCGACAGCCCCTTGTCGTGCATCATGTTCGTCGTCGGCG
>ENA-ORDC01000352-ORDC01000352.1-marine-metagenome-genome-assembly--contig:-NODE-352-length-47522-cov-19.663547_pt1 | contig 47522 bp, 67 predicted proteins | sample MGYA00237783_ERZ508515 | MGnify/ENA primary metagenome ERZ508515 (study PRJEB26186, sample SAMN06268792) | marine metagenome | isolation source: Eden Landing Ponds, San Francisco, CA, USA | place... | reverse complement strand
GACACCATCATGACCGTCTCGACGCTGATGCAGGGCCAGCACGACCTCGAAGACCTCTACATCAGCCTGCCCTGTGTCGTGAACCGTCGCGGCGTCCGGAACGTCCTCGAACTCAACCTCGCCGACGACGAACGCGAGCAGCTCACCACCTCCGCCGAGACGCTTCGCGACAAGATCGAACAGCTCGGCCTCTGATAGTGATTACTGCAGCGATTACCCACTACGACCGCCCGACTTCGGGCGGTCGATGTGGAACAGACCGACAGTAATCACTATGGGACGGCGCGCAGTCCCCGGTTTCAGTTTTGCCGAACGCCCTCGACGCGATACTCCATGTTGACCTCGTGGGTGTTCATGTCGTCGGCGACGGCTTTGGCCTCCGCCCGGGTGTCGAAGGGGCCCTTGACTTGCTCGCCGTTGATCGTCACGTAGTAGACTTTGGGCATAGTCCCCACCAGCGCCCCGCGGTATTTGTGTGTTTCTCAGACGTGAACCCACCCCGAGGTCAAGTGGTTCGAGAGGCTTCGTCTCTCGTCATCACGGAAATCTACGATTTCCGAACAACCCCGAGGCACTCGCCTTGTTTATCTGTAGATGTGGCCTTCGACGGGGTCGAACGCGCCCTCGGGACTGAACTCGTTGCGGCTGGCCCGCCAGGCCGCGAGCGCCGTCAGCAGACTGTCGATAGCGTCGCCGCCGACGTCGTCGAGCAGGTACTCCTCGATTCCGTGCATCGACAGCGGCGTCATCTGCAGGCCTTCGACGATGGTCTTGCGGCGACCTCGCGAGCGGTCGGTGTCGTCTTTGTACCCGCGAGTCGGCAGTCCGATGTCCCGCAGTGTCGCCGCGGGGTGGGTCTCACAGACCGGCGTCGCTGGACCGTCATGAAGGGGTTTGATCGCGACGGCGTCCTCGCCGACCAGCGGCTGGAGCACTTCACGAATCCCGTAGTAGGTCTGGGCGGCGCGAATCCAGTGATAGGGTGAGAGCGCCCCGCGGTCCGCGTCGGTCTCCCGCCGGAGGTACTGCTGGTCGCCGCCAGTCACCTCGCTCGCACGGGCGACGCACCTCGACCGGAACGTCTCGGGATCGTCGATCCCGGCGATCAGCGACACGACGTCGGTCCACGACTCACGATCGTGGACCGCCGCTGGCAATCCGAACGGGACGTCTAACCCGACGACGTCGGCCCGCTCGATCGCCGCACGAACGCCGCGGAGGCACGCCGCCCGGGAGTCGGCGTCGAACTGCGCCGCTGCCGGGACGGACGATTTCACGTGCAGCGCGCCGTCGCGCTCGATGCAGACGGTCAACCATATCTTCTGGCCAGCGTCGCGTGCACCGCTGAAGTCGACCCCGAGGATCTGCTCCACACCCCGCCGTACGCACCACCCGCACTTTTAGCCCTATGGAAGGCTTGTCGACATATTCGCCTCCTCGGTGGGCCTCACACGGTGGCGAAAACCGTTTCCCGGCCCCGACACTAGGCGCTGGTATGCCACCCACGAAGGAGATCAAGTGTACTGACGAGGACTGCTTTCTGGACATGTTCGAGAATCACTATACCTACGACGTCCCCGAAGAGCACGGCGTCACCGACCTCCAGTGTCCGGTCTGTGGCGGGACGGACTGTCTCGAGGAGATCGAGCTGTAGGGTTCTGTCGCCTGCCGTGGGGCACAACCCCTAAGACGCTACCACACGAAAGGCGCGTATGACCTCGCTACGCGACGTCGGGAAGTCCCTCAGTAACGTCGTACTGGAGAACGTCGGCCGGGCGATGAGCCGGGCCCAGGAGCGGACGCCGCTGCCGGTCGACCTGCTGGAGAGCGACGACGCCTATCTGGCGGTCTTCGACGCCCCCGGCGCGACCAGCAGCGACGTGCAGGTCCGCTTCACCGATCGGACGGTCGAGGTTCGCGTCGACCGCTTCCGGGAGTTCTACGAGGACTTCGAGATGCTCGTCCCCGGCCGCGGACTGTCGCTTGACGGCTCGGTCACGCTGCCGGAAGGCGCGTCCGTCGATCCCGACGCAGCCACGGCGACGCTGCACGACAACGGCTCGCTCCACGTCGAGATTCCGAAAGTCGAGGCCGAAGACGCCGACGAGGCGAGCGACGAAGAGGTCGATATCGAGACTGACGACGACGCGAGCGACGACTCCTGAGATCGGTTGCGGATCGGATTCGCGGGATGCGACTGTGGTTTTGCTGCATCACCCGATCGGTTCTGGGTTTCGAAGGCGCTGGTGAAGAGAGAGCGCGTCTGCAGCACGTCGTACACCGCGACCCGGAGCACTACACTCCGAGACGGATCGGAAGTTAACACATATATCTGACAACCCTGTATTCGTACTGTATATGCAATTCTGTGGCGAGTGTGGGTCGATGATGCATACGGAAGGCGACACGTGGGTGTGTCGCTCCTGTGAGAACGAGGAGCCGCGGAACTCGCAAGCAGAAGCGGCGATGGCGACCCGGGATGGACAGCGGGACGACGGGGCACCCGACGTGGCCGACGCGACCACGGACTCCACCGAGACGATGCAGGAGCCCTGTCCGGCGGGCGACTGCGACAGCGACCGGGCCTACTACGAGATGCTGCCGAAGCCGGGCGGCTCCTACGAGGTTCGGTTGTTCACCTGCGTCGAGTGCGGCCACAAGTGGCGCGAGTCCTGATAGTGCTGACTCTACGTTCCGACAGACATTCGCCACCCCGGAGTAGCGGATCCGTTCGATTTGGTACAGTCAGCAGTACGATGCCGCAGCTCAGGAACCACAGCTCGGTGAGCGGCCGGTTCAACGTCTCCGACACGAAAGCAAAGACACAACCGTGCTGTGTTGAATCGCTCCGTCTCGCAACCCAGCGCACCCTACACCCTTCCGAAACCCACCACCCCCCTACACGTCGAGCAGCATCGACCGTGGAACCGACGGCAGCAGGACGCCGACGTGCAGCGACAGCCCCAGCGCGAAGGGGATTCCGTTCCAGAGCGGTGCGCTGAAGCGCCGGAGGACGTGGACGCTGGAACTCCGCTCGACCAGCGGCCAGAGTGGTCTGACCGGCTGGCCGGCGGTCGACGTCGAGAGCGAGTCGACGACCACGTGCCCCGCCCCGCCGACGAGGAGTGCGCTGGCTGCGAAGCCGAACAACCCGAGTGGGACCGCTCGCCGGAGGTCGTCCCGTAGTTCGACCCGGAGTAACCGGGGTGCGACTCGGGCGAACACCGTCCCACCGACGATGGCGACGATGGTGGCGAAGAGCACGGTGTGGGTCGGGCCATGGTGGCGGACCCACGGCAGATAGAGGTCGATGTCCGGGACGACCACGGCCCCGAGCACGACGGCGACGAAGGTGAACGCAACCTCTTCTCTCCAGTACACCCACGCCGGAACGGTACACAGCAGCCCTGCCGCGAGGTGACCGAGGACATCAACCATGGGTCGATCACTCCGTTGCGCTGAGTGTCTAGATCGCACCGTGAATGGACATAAAAAGTGGCGCCTACGTATCTTCACCGCGGGCGCTCAGTCCGTCGATCACGACTCGTCGAGGCTCATCCCTTCGACCGGCTCGAACTGCTCGTCTCCCGCAAAGCGCGTCGGTTCGAAGCCTGGGATTCCATCGCCACCGAGCACCTGCGTTGCGAGACGCTCAGCGACCGCTGGCGCGCGCATCAGTCCGTGGCCGTGCCACCCCGTCGCCACGAACAGTCCCGCCTCGACAGGGCCGACCAGCGGGTCCCGATCCGGCGTGGCGGTACAGAGTCCGCTCCAGGCCCGCTCGACCGACGCCTCGACGCCGAGTGCGGTGTCGAGGTGCTCGCGACCCGACTCGACGAACGCCGCGTCGGCCTCGCCGTGATCGTCGTCGGGGCCGACGTCTGTGTCGACGCCATCGCCCAGCAGGATTCCAGATCCGCGGGGTCGCAAGTAGTAGTGGTTTGTCGCGTCGAAGACGGTCGGGACGTCGACATCGAGTCGGGTCACGAGCGCCTGCGCCCTGTAGCACTCGAGTGCGAGGTCGACGCCGACCTCGGCGACGATCTGTTTCGTGGACGGGCCGGCGGCGACCACGACGGCGTCGAAGCGTTCGCTCGTGCCGCCTGCATGGACCGTCCGTGGGTCCGCAAGCGTCGCTTCCGTTCCTGTCTGGACGGTCGCACCCGCCTCGCGCGCCCGCTCGGCCATCGTCTCGGTGAACGATTCGGGGTCGAGCACGCCGGCGTTTCTCGCGACCGCGGCCCGCTCGATGTCGTCGGTCACGAGATCGGGAAACTCCTGTCCGAGCGTCGCGCCATCGAGGAGGTCGACGCCGACGCCCCGATCCTGCATTCGCTCGGCCAGTGACTCGATCGCGCTGGCCTGTTCGCGGTCGCCCTCGCGAGCCAGCAGGACGTAGGGCACGGGTCGAAAGGAGTCGGCGAACTCGCGAAAGCGCTCGATGGCTCGCCCGGCGATGGCGATATCACGGCGGTCGGTGTAGGCGTCGTAGCAGATCCCGGCCGCGCGGCCGCTGGCTCCCGATCCGATCGCGTTGCGTTCGAACAGTGTCACGTCCACGTCCCGCGTCGCGAGATCGCCGGCTAGCGTCGTCCCGATCGCGCCGCCGCCGATCACAGCGACTCGGTCGATTGCAGGCATCGCTACGAGGGAAGATCCGCGTCTGCGTCGACGACGCGGTCGGGTTCGGGCGGCAGTTTCCAGTCAGTCGCCAGTTCGAGAAACTGCACGAGCATCTCGGCGGTCGCGCCCCAGACGGTGTAGCCCTCGACGTGGAAAAAGTGCAGTCGGATCCGCCCGTAGCGGGGGTGGTCGCGCTGCTCGCTCTCGTAGTTCTCGGGGTCGATCAGCGCCGACAGCGGGAGCACGGTGATCTCGGCGACTTCGGCGTCACAGGGCGTGTATTCGCGATCCGGGATCGACGCGACGAACGGGCGGACGGCGTAGTCGGTGATCGTCTCGAAGTCGTCCAGCCGGCCGTGCATCTCGACCTCTTCGGGTCGGAGACCGATCTCCTCGTTGGCCTCCCGGAGTGCCGTTGCGGTCCGGTCTGGGTCTTCGGGTTCGCGGCCGCCGCCGGGGAAACTCATCTGTCCGGGGTGGTCGCTGAGGTGGTCGGCGCGCTTGGTAAACAGAATGTGGGGACCGCTCGCACGGTCGACGATCGGGACCAGTACCGACGCCTCCCGTGCGTCGCCGTCGACGACCGCGGGGTCGTGGGCGCGGATCGGTCCCAGATCCATACCCTGACTGAGCGGCTGTGTGGTAATAACTTGCCCGCTAGACGGACACCGTCCGCGACGTAACGTGCTACTCCAGGGCCTCGTCCAGCCGGGTTCTGGTCCCGCTGAGTTCGACCGGGGCCCACACGTCCAGTTCGTAGCTGACGTCCAGCAGGTCCGCGATCCGCTCGCGGTCGCGCGCGGCGATGGCGTCGGCGGCGTCGTCCCGGAAGCGTCGCTCGGCGGCCTCGGCCAGCCGTTCTCTGGGCACTGTTCGCTCCTCGACGTCGAGGATGTGCGGGAGATCCTGTGCCCCCTCCGGGAGCGTCGGGAACGCGACCGGGCCTGGGACGAGCACCTCCGAACCCTCGTCCGCGATGGCGAGGAGGTGATAGCTCTCGACGGCGTCGTCGATGGCGTCGTCGAAGCTCTCGGGCTCGCGGTCGTCGCCCTCTTTGAACGCGAGTTCGACGCAGGCCTGCCGGAGTGCCGGGCGGTCGAGCGCGCCGAAGAGGTCGACGGTCCCCGCGAGTTCGTCCGGCGTGAACATCATACGAAAGCGAGCGGCGGCCTCCGGCTTCAGGCTGTCGGCTGCCGTGGCTGTGTTTAAGCGTCGTCGGACCCCAGTGACTGACGATGAACCGGCGGACGTACCTGGCCGCGGCGGGCGCAGCGGCTGCGGCGCTCGCTGGCTGCAGTACCAACGATAGCGGGCCGACATCGTCTCGAACGCCGACCCGCGGCGACGAAGCCACGCACTCGCGAACGTTGACGGTGGGCGAGACCACGCCCATCCACGCCGACTACGAGACGACGACCGTCCGGGCCGTCTCGGCGGCCGGGGAGTCACTCGGGTCAGTGACGGCCGCCATCGCTGACACTCGGTCGCTTCGTATTACAGGATTGAGCGACACCGGGCGGCTCCCGGCCGACCGCGGCATGCTGTTCGTCTACGGGTCGGTCGCCGACCGGACGTTCGTCATGCGGCGGATGGACTTCGGGATCGACATCGTCTACGCCGACAGCGACCGCCGGATCACCGCGATTTACCACGCCCCAGAGCCGGGCCCCGGAGAGGACGGCAACGACCAGCGCTATCCCGGCCGCGGCCAGTACGTTCTCGAAGTACCCTACGAGTGGACGACAGAACACGGGGTCAGCGAGGGCGATTCGCTGGAATTCGCACTCCCGGCGTAGCTGGTCAGCGCCGCGCGTGCTCGGCTAATCCTTCGCGTGAGCACTCTCTGACTGTCTCGGGCGAGATCGGTGCCTCGGCCCACGCCGGCAGCCGCGTGTCCGCGCTGGGAGGAGTGATCGTCGCGGCGTAGGCCTCGACCTGGTCGTGCTCGCTGGCACAGTCGTACTCCAGGCCGTTGAACGCGGCGTCGGCGGCGTACTGCTCGATCAGTCGGTCGGCCCACTCCCGATAGCGACCTGGCAGCGTCTCGAAGTCCGGGTCGACCCCTGACTCCTCGAGCACCCAGCACAGCGCCCGGACGACCGACCGACTCATGTCGCTCAACCCCTCGGGACCGCTGACCGAGCGATGGTCGTGTTCGTGCTGGCCCAGGTCGACTTGCGCGGTTCCCTCGAAGCCCGCCAGCCGGAAGGCCGCGCCGAGCGTTCCAACTTCGAGCCCCCACGACCGCGGGACCCGGACCTTCCGCACGAGGTCGCTGGTCATCGCGAACTCGCCAGCGAGGGAGTACCGGAACGCACTCAGATAGTCCACGATCGGATCGTCGTGGGCCTCGTCCAGCGCGCGGAGCAGCGGGACGTACAGCAGGCGGTTCAGCCGCCCGTACAGCCGCCCGTTCTCGACGCGAGCGTAGTACCCCTTCGAGAACGTGAAACCGTGGTCGAGTGGAAAGAGCAGCCGCGGGACGTGCGTTTCGGCGTAGCTGCTGGCGTCGGCGTCGTGGACGACGACGAACTTCGTGTCGCTGGCGGCCACGCCCAGCGCCAGCCAGACGTCTCGGCCTTTGCCACGGTTCCCCTCGAGGCCGGCCGCGGCGAGTTTCTCGACCAGCGGCGGCGCGTCACACCACAGGACTTCGATCGGCAGGTCGAAGCCGTCGAGCCACGCCCGGACCTCTCGGACTTGCTCGGGGTCGGCCCGTAGCGCCACGAGCACCTGTGCGGGAGCGACCGATTCGAGGGTGGCAAAGACTCGCTCGGCCGCGAGACTCGCGTGGTCGCGCTCGGTCATCGGGACGACGACCGTCGCCCGGTCGGTCGGGGCGTCGGGGGCGGCCCCGCCGAAGTCGTGGAGCGTGGTGATCCGCTCCTGGACGTACTCCATCGTGCGGAACTCAGGACGGCAGGAAAATAAGGACACGGACTACGGGTGGGGTGCAACCCGAGTCACGCCCGCGCGCCAGCAGGCAACCGCCCGGCCAGATGCGCGGCGACCAGCCCGACGAGGACGACCGCCAGCCCGGCTGCGAACCCGCGATAGACCAGCGTGAAGGACAGTCCCGAATCGGTGAGCAGCCCGACCGACCAGCTCCCGGTCGCCTGGATGAGCATCATCGTCCCGCTGTAGACGGCGTAGGCGCTCGCCCGGTGGCGGTCGGGCAGCGACCCGAGCAGGTAGGTGTCCATCGCCGGGAACAGGCTGTGAACCACGTAGCCCAGCACCAGACAGACGCCCACAACCCATCCCGTCCCGAACGGGAGCGTCAGCGCGAGCACGCACAGCGAGAAGCCAGCCAGGATCGACAGCAAGAGAGGGACGATCGCCACCCGATCTGCGAGCCAGCCCGTGACCGCGAACGCGGGGATCCCGGCGGCGAACACGCCAGTCAGCAGGAGTCGGGCGTCCCCGCCGGAAAAGCCGCGGGTCCGGAGGTAGCTATCGAGGAAGTTGAACACGCCCTGCCAGACGAAGCCGCTGGCGCTGATGATGAGCACGCCTGCGAGGACGATCCGCCACTGGTGGCGGACGGCCGCCAGTAGATCACGGTCCTCGCCTCCCGCCTGGGGGAGCGTGCTCCGGCGGGTGACGAGGACGAACACCCCAGTCGAGAGCAGCGCAGCGGCCCCGATGGCGTGGAAGGTGGTTCGCCAGTCGCCGACCACCAGGGCGGCCGAGACCAGCAGTGAGGCCACGGCCGCGCCGATCTGACTGGACATGCCGTGGATCCCCAGCGCGCTCCCGACGCGATCGGGAAAGAGTTCGCTCACCAGCGGGTTGGCGGCGATGAAGTACGCGCCGCTGGCCAGCCCCATCGCGAGCGCGCCGACCATCACCAGCGCGACGCTGTCGGCCGCGGCGATGAACACCGAGGCCGCCGTCAGGACGAGGCCGGTCGCGCCGACGACGTAGTGGCGAGGGACTCGGGTCAGCAGATAGCCCGTCGGGATCCGCGGGAGGGCGCTGCCGACCCACGCCAGCGTCACCGTCAGTCCGATGGTCGCGTTGGAGGTGCCGAACGCGCTCTGCAGCGGCTCGACCAGCGGCGCGAAGACGACCCGGGCGAGATTGACCAGGAACACCAGCGTACACAGCGACCCGAACAGTCGGCGACGAGACACGAGCGCGCTTGGAACGGGAGGGTGTCAAGGCTTGCGCCTCTCCGGCCGTGCTGTCCGCCGACTGTCGTCTCTTGCCCCGGCCTTTTTGGCAATTGCTCGCATACCCCTCGATATGGAATCTGTCAGGAAGGGGCTGCGCTCGGGCGACCTCGAGAAAGACACCTACGAGCGACTCTCCTGTGTCGAGTGCGGCGAGGTCCTGAAGTCCCAGAACGACCCCGACGAGATCGGCACTGTTCGGCTGTGTCCGGAGTGTGGTCGCGAGTGGAAAGAGGTTGGCTGACTCGAGTCCCCAAATTTTACGTTCTTCTTCCCTGATCGTAAGGACAATGAACCGACAGACCAGCCGCCGCCGACTTCTCCTGTCGGGGTGTGCGATGGCAGTGGGCGTGGGAATCGCAGGCTGCTCAGGCGGGGAACCGGCCGATCGAGACGATCCCGGGGGATCGAATCGTGTCGAGACGACCGAAGCCGAGCCGGCCGCGGTTGATCCGGCAACGAGCGACTTCGACATGGAGTACGAGCCGGGCGCGTCGCTCGACTCGAACGGGTCCCCCTGGGAGAGTGCCGACCACGACGGGACGCTCACTGTTACACACGCTGGCGGCGGCCCTGCCGCTGCAGACAGACTCTACATCGTTGGGCCCCCGAGCGCGACACTGACCCCGACTCCCAATTCGTCGATAACGACTGCCGCCTCCGGGCAGTGGTACGCCCAGGCCGGGGCGACTCCGGACGATCCCGCCGCTGAGGTGACGCAGGGCGACTCGATGGCGATCGAAGTCGACGCCGACGCCGAAGTGTGGGTCGAGTGGCACTCCCCGGACGGAAGATCGTCCACGGGGCTAAAACACTGGGCCGGCCCCGACGCCTGATAGTGGCCGTTGTACGTCTGTTCCGTACCGACCGCACGACATCGTGCGGCCGTACCGGTAAATCGTTACAACGGCCACTATGATCACTCGAAGATCGCGTCGAACGCACCCGCCCCGAGCGGCTCGAACGTCCCGGCAGCGACGTTCTCGTCGACGTGTTCGGACGATCCCATCCCCACGAGCGCGCAGGTCACGCCCGGCGCGCTCCGGGCGAAGTTGATCGCGCGCTGGGCGCGGGTCTCGCCCGATAACTCGGCCTCGACACGATCCGGCATTTCACTGGTGAGTCTGCCCTGCATGAGACTCGCCGAGGTGAAGACGTGCAGGTCGGCCTCGTGGGCGACTTCGAGGACACTCTTCGGCCCCGCGTCGGTGTCGTGGGATGGGGTCGTGAACGCGTCGGCCATGTAGACGTTGAACGGCAACTGGATCGCTTCGAAGTGTGACTCGTCGTTGCCGACCGTCGCGGCCGCCTGCTCGGCGCGCGTGAGAATTTCGGGCAGCGAGAGATAGCTGTCGTCGCCCTCGGGGACTCGAAACGCCTCCCACGTGGCCAGGCCGTAGGCCCCCAGATCGCCGTCGTTCGCGCGGCGTTCGAGCACCTCGAAGGTGGCTTCGAGCTGGTCGTAGACCGCTTCACGAGAGCGCACCTCCAGCTGTGTCTCGGGGTTGTGGACGTAGTACAGATCCACGCTGTCGAGCCCGAGGTTGTCGAGCGAGCGGTCGACCATTGCGTCGATGAATCCGGGGGCGATGGAGTGCTGGCCCATCGCGAGGTCGTCACGGTCGACGAGCCCGGAGTCGACGAACTCCTCGTGGAGGTAGCGCCCGGGGTCGTCGGGCTGTGAGCCGTCGAAGGGCAGAAACCCGCCCTTGGTCGCGACGAACACCTCGTCGCGCTGACTCTCGCTGTCCGCGATGGCCGCGCCGACGACGCGCTCGCTGCGCTGACAGCGGTAGTTGATCGCCGTGTCGATGACGTTCACGCCCGATTCGAGGGCCGTCACGATGGCCTCGTGATACTGCTCGTCGGCTTCGTCTGTGGGGTCGCCCAGATAGGTGCCGACGCCGATACTCGACAGCGCGAAGTCGCCGAACGGTCGGAAGTAGGTGCGGGCGAAGTCCTCGTGAAAGCGGTCGCGATAGGCCCAGGTTCCCTCGTAGGTCGCCATACTCCTCGTTGGCGCGCGGAGGGGAAAAGGACGTGTTATCGAGTCGAGATTCGGTTACATCGCGCCGGCGACGCCGCCGCCGATGGCCGCGCCGCAGTGGTCGCAGGCGACTATGTAGAATCGCTTCGAGGCGCCGAAAATCTTCGTCTCCGATTCCATGTCGACGAACGCGACGTCTTCGGGGGCCTGGAAGGTCGCGTCACATTCAGGGCAGTGTGCCATATGCGGTGGTGTGGTCGGTGGATTGAAATGTTTTTGGTCAGGTCGCGCCGCCGCCGGCGTTGGACTTCGCGCCGGCGACGCCGCTGCCGATGACCGCGCCGCAGTGGGCACACTCCATCGTGTAGTAGCGCTTCGAGGCCGAGATGAATCCCAGCGAAGAGTCAGTGTCGACGAACACGACGTCCTCGGGGGTCTGGAAGGTCACGTCACATTCAGGGCAGTGGACCATACTGTCGTTCCGGCGGGGTGACACAAAATCCTTACTGCAACTCGCCGGTCATCGCCTCGAACAGCCGCTCGGTGAACTCCTCGAAAGAGACGCCGTCGCCGGGCCCGATCCCCTCCATGTGATCCACCGAGAGCTGACCGCCACCCATCCGGGCGTGACCGCCCGCTTCGGCCATCGGAATTCCCTCGGTCGCGGCCTTCAGCGCCTTGCCCATGTGGACCCGGTCGTCACGCGACCGGCCCGAGAGATGGATCGTCCCGTCGCAGGTACCGGTGACGACGATCGCCGTCACTCCCTCCAGACGGAGCAGTTCGTCGGCAGCCTGCGGGATCGCGTCGACGTTGCCGACCTCACCGACGTCGCTGACGGCGAAGGGATTGCGTACCTCGCGGTTGGTGATCGCCCGGGCTTTGACTTCCAGGACTTCGGCGTCGACCTCGGGGTTTGCGACCCGGTCGAGGACGTCCTCGTCGATCCCGCCGTAGAGGTACGCCGCGGCCTGAAACTCCGCGCGCGAGCACCCGTTCGTCAGGTGGTTGGTGTCCGACTGGATTCCGTAGAGCATCCCCGTCGCCAGGATCGGCGTCAGCGTCCGCTCGTCGTGGCTGGGCTCCCAGCCGAGGTCGTCGAAGTACTCGCTGAAAATCGTCGCACACGCGCCGTAGTCGTCGCGGACGTCGGTGAACGACTCGCCTTCTCCCTCGCCCGGGTGGTGATCGACGACGGCGATCGGATCGATCCCGTCGGCGCCGGGGAATCCTCTGGCCTCGTTGTGATCGACCAGGACGACTGCCCCATCGGCGAGGTCGCCCGCGGTCTCGATCTGTTCGAAGTTCTGGTCGAGCACAGTTTGAAACGCGCGGTTCTCCTGGTGGCGGATCTGCCCCGGATACTGGATGGTCGTCGTCACGCCGGCGTCTTCGGCCAGCGCCGAGGCGGCCATCGCCGAGGCCATCGCGTCGGGGTCCGGATTCGGGTGCATCAACACCGTGACCGCGTCGTGGGCACCCAGTAGCCGCTGGAAGCGCTCGCCGGCCGACCGGCGCAGTCGACTGAGTCCCCACACGCCCACGCCAGCCAGGAGGGCGACTGCGAGGAGGGCGGCCGCGACGACAAGGGGCTGCTCGCCGACGAATCCCCCGATAGCGTCGATCTGAACGACGACGCTACCGGCGGCCCGAACTGACATACGCTGTAGGTGATTCCCGGATCACAAAGAAGGTTCCCCTGTGCAGGCGCAGCCGATCAAACTCCGTTTTGACCAAACAGAAACTTCTTACCTCGCGTCGCCGCTAGTAGGTGTCATGACCCGTGCGGTCGAGGTGAGCGTCGTCCTCCCGGCGTACAACGAGGAGGACACCATCGAGCGAACTGTCGATATCACGCTCGAGACGCTCGCCACCTTTCTCCCCGCAGGCTCGTTCGAGGTGATCGTCGCCGAGGACGGCTGTGACGACCGCACACCCGAGATCGCGAGCCGGATGGCCGAGGCGGACGACCGCGTCCGCCACGTCCACAGCGACGAGCGCCTCGGCCGCGGCGGCGCGCTCGAATACGCCTTCCACCAGGCCCGCGGCGAGACGCTGGTCTACTTCGACACGGATCTCGCCACCGATATGCGACATCTCGAAGAACTCGTCGAGAGCGTCCGCACCGAGGGGTACGACGTCGCGACGGGGTCGCGCCTGCTCCCCGGCGAGGCCGCCGATCGGCCGGCCAAACGCGACATCCCGAGCAAGGGGTTCAACACGCTCGTCCGACTCTTCCTGCGCTCGGACCTCCAGGATCACCAGTGTGGCTTCAAGGCCTTCGACCGCGACGCGCTACTCTCCCTCCTCGACGATGTCGAGGACGACCACTGGTTCTGGGACACCGAGGTGCTCGTGCGCGCCCAGCGGGCGGGCTACGACGTCAGGGAGTTCCCCGTCGAGTGGGCGCCCAAGGGCGACTCGAAAGTCGATCTCGTCCGGGACGTCTTCGGGATGGGCAGCCAGATCGTCCGCACCTGGTGGCAGGTGGCGGTCAGCCCGCGGATCGACCGCCGGGTGAGCATCGCCGCCGGCACCCTGCTGGTGTTCGTCGCCCTCCTGCTCATGACGACCTACCTCGATCCGGGCGAGGTCTGGGGCTACATGCAGGACGCGGATCTCGCGCTGGTCGCGCTCGCCGCAGTCGTCTACGTCACCTCCTGGCCGCTTCGCGGACTTCGCTACCGGGACATCCTCTCGAAACTCGGGTATCGCTCCGACCCTGCGTTCCTGACGGGTGCGATATTCATCAGTCAGACCGGCAACCTCGTCTTCCCGGCACGGCTCGGCGACGCCGTTCGCGCGTACGTGGTGAAAGCACGTCGGTCAGTCCCCTATCCATCGGGCTTCGCGTCGCTGGCGATCGAACGCGTCTTCGATCTGCTGACGATCGCGTTTCTCGCGGGCGCTGTCGTCGTCGGCATGGCAATCACGATGTCACCGGCGGAGATTCAGTCGGCGATCGGTGGTGCGGAACTGGCTGGCGGCCAGGAAGCCGCCGGGCAGACGGCGATGCTGGTCGCGGCGGGCGTCGGCGTCGCCGCCGTGCTCGCGACGGTCGTGATCGTCCTCAGCGCGCGTAGCGAGCGCAACTACGTCCGGGCGACCGTCTCCCGGCTGAGTTCGGACGCCTACGCCGACTACGTGGCGGGCGTGATCGAACGCTTCACCGGCGACGTGCAGACGGTGGCCAGCGACCGCCGGGCGTTCGCGCTGGTCGGGGCGACGAGCCTGCTGATCTGGACGATCGACGTCCTCACTGCGGTCGTCGTGCTCGCCGCCTTCGGCGTCGAACTCACGCCGTTCCTGCTCGGTGTGGCTTTCTTCGCGGTCAGCGTCGGCAACCTCGCGAAGGTGCTGCCGCTCACGCCTGCGGGTCTCGGGCTGTACGAGGGCGCGTTCGCGATCATCGTCGTCGGGCTGACGCCGCTCGGTGGCGCGCTGGCGATCAGCGTCGCCATCGTCGACCACGCCGTCAAGAACCTCGTGACGCTGGCCGGCGGCCTCGTCTCGATGGCCTGGCTCAACGTTTCGCTCACTACTGCGGTAGAAGAGAGCCGCGACGCCAGTGAGGTCGAGGCCGCCGCCGGGCAGGACTAGTACTGTTCGGTGAGAAACGGACCGAGCGCACCCGCCACAGCGTGGACCAGCGACGACTCCCGATCGACGATTCGATCAGTCAGCACGCCGGCTGCGCCCTGCTCGGTCGCAACACCGCTGGTGTCGAGCACGTCGTCGAGTACGGGGCCGAGTTCCTCGCCCGCGCGGATTCGGTCGGCGATCGACTCGGGGAGTCTGATGGAGGGACCGCCACCGCGTTCGAGTCGTTCTCCGTCGGTGACGCTCGCCCACATGATCAGGAAGAGCCCGTCCACCGCCTCGACGGTCGCGACGCCGCCTTCGATGCCGACGCCCAGGTCGGCCTCGACCGTCGCCAGCGCACGCCGCGCCCGGTTGTCCGCGCCCGCGATCGTCTCCGCCCGACCCCGGGGTTGCTCGGCGACGCCCGACTCGACGGCGAGAGTCTGAACGCTCGCTTCCCTGCCGGCGAGCGCGCGCTCGACTGCCCGCTCTTTCACCGGATTCGTACTCCCGACTGCGACTTCCATACTCCGTCTCATAGTGATTACTGTGGCAATTTACCGCTACGACCGCCCGGAGTCGGGCGGTCGCTGTGGAACAGACCGACAGTAACCACTATCAGCCCCCGGCTCTATAATTAGGCTCCTATTTCAATAGCATGTTACCCGACACCAAACATCACGATAACGGCCGAGAGCACCACTACAGCTGTAGATACCGAAACTGATTTATAGGGTTGCGACTAACCGATTGGTCAGCCAACGAGCGTCCGGGTTTTTCCAGGGAATTCCTGCCCGGATAGCGTCCGCCCTCGGAGCCACCACCATGAGCGAAACAACACGAACCCGAGCACGAAACGTAGAAGAGGAGACAGACGAACAGAACGACCTCAGCTGTCCGGAGTGCAGCGGCCGGCTGATCACCGACGACGCGCGCGGCGAGACGGTCTGTGACGACTGCGGACTGGTCGTCGACGCCGACGAGATCGACCGCGGCCCCGAATGGCGTGCGTTCGATTCGAAGGAGAAAGACGAGAAAAGCCGCGTCGGTGCACCCACCACGAACATGATGCACGACAAGGGACTCAGTACGAACATCGACTGGCGTGACAAAGACGCCTACGGCAACTCCCTGTCGTCGAACCAGCGCGAGAAGATGCAGCGCCTGCGCAAGTGGAACGAACGCTTCCGCACCCGCGACAGCAAAGAGCGCAACCTCAAGCAGGCCCTCGGCGAGATCGACCGCATGGCCTCCGCGCTGGGCCTGCCCGAGAACGTTCGCGAGACCGCCTCCGTTATCTACCGTCGCGCGCTCGACGAGGACCTCTTGCCGGGTCGCTCGATCGAGGGCGTCTCGACTTCCGCCGTCTATGCCGCCGCGCGCCAGGCCGGCGTTCCCCGGTCGCTGGACGAGATCACCGAGGTCTCCCGGGTCGAGAAAGACGAGATCGCCCGCACCTACCGCTACGTCGTCCGCGAACTCGGGCTGGAAGTCAAGCCGGCCGATCCCGAGAGCTACGTGCCGCGCTTCGCCAGTGATCTCGAACTGAGCGAGGAGGCCGAGCACCGCGCTCGCGAACTGCTGACCAACGCCAAAGAGAAGGGCGTCCACTCGGGGAAATCCCCGGTCGGTCTCGCAGCCGCGGCGGTCTACGCCGCCTCGCTGCTCACCAACGAGAAGACCACGCAGGCCGCCGTCTCGGAGGTCGCCGACATCTCCGAGGTCACCATCCGCAATCGCTATCACGAACTGCTCGAAGCCGAGCAGGGCATCGCGATGGCCTGACCCCGCTGTTTTTCCGCCTGTCACAGCGATTCATAGTGCTTACTGTAGCGATTTACCGGTATGACCGCACGAAGGTGTGTGGCCAATCCGGAACAGACCTACAGTAATCACTATCAGTCACACACTTTTGCCAGTCGGTCCCCTACGTGACTGGCATGGCAGACGTGCATCCGACGGTCGAGGCGGTCGCCGCCGACATCGCGGCGATGGAGACACGCGGCGCAGCACCCATCGCCGACGCGGCCGCCGACGCGCTCCGGGCCCAGGCCCGCGAGAGCGACGCCGAGACGCCCGCAGCGTTTCGGGCCGAACTCCGGGCCGCGGCTCGACACCTGCTGGATACGCGCCCGACGGCCGTCTCGCTGCCCAACGCCCTCCGGTACGTCCTCCGGCGGGTCGAGGGCGAGACCGTCGAGGCACTCCGGCAATCGACGCTCGCCGCCGCCGACGCCTTCTGCTCGCAACTCGATCGCGCGCAGGACGACCTCGGGCAGGTCGGGGCGAATCGACTGCGCGACGGCGACTGTATCATGACTCACTGCCACTCGACGGACGTCCTGGCGTGTGTCGAAGCCGCCCGCGAGCAGGGCAAAGAACTGACCGCCGTGGTCAAGGAGACCCGCCCTCGCAATCAGGGTCACATCACTGCCGAGCGCCTCCGGGACCTGGACGTGCCCGTGACGCTGATCGTCGACTCGGCGGCGCGTCGCTACCTCAACGACGTCGATCACGTCATGGTGGGCGCGGACGCTATCGCCGCCGACGGCAGCGTCGTCAACAAGATCGGGACGTCCGGGCTGGCGGTCAACGCCCGCGACCGCGGGACGCCGATCGTCGTCGCCGCTCAGACGATCAAACTCCACCCCGACACGCTCACGGGCCACACCGTCGAGATCGAGCTGCGCGACGAATCGGAGGTGATCAGTCAGGAACAGCGCGGGGCAATCGGCGAGATCGCCGTCGACAATCCCGCCTTCGACGTGACGCCGCCGCGCTATCTGGACGCGATCGTCACCGAGCACGGGCAGTTCCCGCCCGAGAGTATCGTCACGCTCATGCGCGAACTCTTCGGCGAGGGGACGACCGAGCCCTGGGCCGAACCAGCGGATCGACGGTCTACTGGATCCGATGCGGGGACCGATCCGTGACCCGGATCGTCTGTGCCGGCCACGTCAACTGGGACGTCACGTTGCAGGTCGACCGCCTGCCCGAGGCCGACGGCGAGGCCCGGATCACGGGCCAGCGCCAGGCCGGCGGCGGCAGCGCCTCGAACGCCGCGGCCGTGCTGGCAGGGCTCGACGTCGAGACGACGCTGATCGGCAGTGTCGGCGTCGACGAGCACGGCCACCTCGTCCGCCGGGAGATGGACGCCCTCGGCGTCGAGACTGCGCTCGTCGAGGTCGCCGACACCGAGACGACCGTCAAGTATCTCGTCGTCGACCGGGGCGGCGAGGTGATGGTGCTGGGAAACGAGGGCGCGAACGAACACTACTCCGTGGACGACGTCGACGTCGCGGCGATCCGCGGGGCCGATCATCTCCACCTCACGAATCAGCGGCCGGCCACGGCGCTGGAACTGGCCGAGACAGCGGTCGAAGCCGACGTGTCGGTGAGTTTCGATCCCGGGCGACGGATCGCAGATCGTGCCTACGATCCCGTCGTCGAACTGACCGACTGTCTCTTCGTGAACGACCGCGAGGCCGACCTTGTCGAGAGCGAGGGACTCCTCGATGGCGTCCGGACGGTCGTGGTCAAACACGGAGCCGACGGTGCGGAGGTCCGCGAAGGCGCCACGACCGTCTCTCACCTCGGTTTTCCGGTCGAGCCGGTCGACACCACGGGTGCGGGCGACGCCTTCGCTGCCGGGTTTCTGGCCGCTCGGGAGGACCGCACGACAGCGCAGGCACTGGCGGTCGCCAACGCCTGCGGCGCGCTTGCGGCCCGGACACTGGGCGCGCGGCTGTACCTCTCCTGGGACGACGTCGAGGCGATGCTTTCGGTCGACCAGGAGTGACCGCGTGCGGCCACGACAGCCAAACCATTCCACGCTGGAACGCGAAGGCCGAGTATGTCTCCCACGACCTCTGGCCTCCATCACGTGACGGCGATCGCGGGCGATCCCCAGCGAAACGCCGATTTCTACGTCGAGACGCTCGGGTTGCGCCTGGTGAAACGGACTGTCAATCACGACGACACCGGGACCTACCACCTCTATTTCGGTGACGGTGTTGGCACACCCGGAACGAACATCACGTTCTTTCCCTGGGGCGAGACGGGCCGTCAGGGCGAGTTCGGCGCGGGCCAGACCGCCGCGACTGCCTACCGTATTCGACCCGAGTCACTGGTGTACTGGCGCGACCGCCTCGACGAACGCGGCGTCGACGTCGAGGAGACGACCAGATTCGACGAGCCGGTGCTTGCGTTCGCGGACACGGACGGGATCGGTCTCGAACTGATCGCCAGTGAGTCGGCACTCGACGCCGACACCGTCGCCTGGGAGGACAGCCCCGTCCCGGCCGCGCACCAGCTGCGCGGTTTCCACAGCGTGACTCTCGCCGTGGAGTCGTTCGAGCCGACCCACGAGATTCTCACCGAGGTACTGGGATACGGACTCGACGCCGAGGCTGGGGACCGGCGGCGCTACCGGACGCCCGCCGGCGGCCAACCGCTGGACCTCGTCGAGACGAACCAGCCACGCGGTCGGATGGGCGTCGGGACGGTCCACCACGTCGCCTTCGAAGCGCCCGATACTGACGCCGAAGCGGAGTGGCGCGGCGACTTCGCCGACCACGACCTCCGGTCGAGTCGGGTCATCGACCGCACCTACTTCCAGTCGGTCTACTGCCGCGAACCCGGCGGTATCCTCTTCGAACTCGCGACGCCCGACCCCGGATTTACCGCTGACGAGGACGTCGCCGAACTGGGATCGCGGCTCGTCTTGCCCGCCTGGCTCGAAGACGAACGCGAGGAGATCGAAGCCCAACTCCCGCCGTTCGATCCGCCCCGGGGTACTGAGGCTCATGAGTGAGCGCTTTCGTTTCGCGTACGAGCCGGGCGTAATTCGTGCCGGCCGGGGCTGTATCGGCGATCTCGAAGCCGAACTCGCCAGCCAGGGCTTCGAGCGCGCGCTGGTGGTCTGTGGCTCGACCGTCGGCTCGACACCGACAGTGATCGATCCCGTCACGGAGGGCCTGGGTGAGCGACTCGCGGGCGTCTTCGCGGAGACGACGCCCGAGAAACGGCTGGCTACGGCCGCGGCCGCGGTCGAATCCTATCGCACACACGATGCCGACGTGCTCGTCGGTCTGGGCGGCGGCTCCAGTCTGGACGTCGCGAAGCTCACGGCTATCCTGGCCGGCGACGACCGCGCGATCCAGACGGTGGCCGACGAACTCGTGGAGACGGGGACGATCAGCGTTCCCGACGACCCCGCCCCGGTCGTGGCCGTCCCGACGACGCTGGCGGGAGCAGACCTCTCACAGGGCGCGGGTGTCACGGCCGATCCCGCCTCGGGGCTGGTCGATTCGGCCGCGAGCGGCGGGATCTCCGACCCGAAACTGATGCCGCGGGCCGTCCTGGCCGACCCCGAACTGGTCGCGACGACCCCGAAATCGATACTGGCTGCCTCGGCGATGAACGGCTTCGACAAGGGCATCGAGACCCTCTACGCCGCGAACGCCACGCCGATCACCGACGCGACTGCCAGCCGCGGGCTCGAACTGCTGGCCCACGGTCTGCAGGCGTTCGAAGACGGGGCAGTCGACGCCGCCGCACTCGAACCCGTGGTCGAGGGACTCCTGCTGGTGCAGTACGGCATCTGGCGACCAGACGGCGTGACGATGTCTCTCATCCACGCCTTCGGTCACGGGCTGACCCGCACCTACCCGGTCCAGCAGGGCGCGGCCCACGCCGTCGTCGCGCCGCACGTCCTCGAATACCTCTTTGCACAGGTCGATGCCCGCCGTGGCTTACTGGCCGAGAGTCTGGGTGTGGGCGATGCCGCCGAGCCGGCCACGGCGGTGGTCGAGCGCGTGATCGAGATTCGGGACGCGCTCGGATTGCCGACCCGACTTCGGGACGTCGAGGGACCCGAACCGGAGGAGTTCGAGGGGGTCGCGCGATCGATCCTGGCTGACTCGTTTGCGGCGAACGCGCCGCCGGGATTCGAACCCACAGTCGAGGAGATTGCGGGCGTGCTCGAAAACGCCTATTGAGATAGATTGATACGCCCAGCCCGCACACTCACGAGCAGATGGCACCGCGTATCGTCGTCTTCGGGGCCGCGGCTGGGGTGGCAGCGCTGCTGATGGCACTGGCGACGTTCTTCATGCCGCTGCCGTTCGCGCTGAAAGTACTGCTGTACGTCATCTTCGGCGGGCTGTTCATGGCCAGCGTCGCGATCTTCGGTCGAATCCTCGTGATGGACAGCTAGTCGAAGTCGCGCCCACTGCCTCACTCCGAGACGGCTTCGATCGCGCGCTGGCCGATCTCGACGACGTCCGGTTCGAGTCGGTCGCGACTGTCCCGCAACTCCGCAGGACTGAACCACTCCCACGCTTCCGGTGGCGCTTCGCCGGGCCCGGGATCGATCTCCTGGCTCTCGGCGCGGCCATAGAAGACGAAATCGATGTGCTGGTGGCCGACCTCGCCGTCACAGGTGTTGATGTCTTCGAGCAGGAAGTGCTGTGGCTCGGGGATCGATTCGACGGTCGGCGAGGAGAGGTCACCCTCGGGTGCCAACAGGTCGACGTCCTGGCCGATCTCCTCGCGGACTTCGCGTCTGGCGGCGACGTGGGGGAGTTCGTCGCGGTCGATGTGGCCGCCGGGCGGCAGCCACATGTCGAGTTTGTCGTGGTCGTGTAGCGCGACGGCGCCGTCGCTGACGACGTACACTGTCGCGACGAAGTGCCGAGTCGTCTCCATACCGCGGCCTGCGCTTGCGGCGGCAAAAACGTTCCTAGGCGGGGACGTCGTCCTCGGCTTCGAGCAGCTCGTGGTAGCGGTTGCGGATCGTCACTTCCGAGATGTTGGCGACCTCGCTGACCTCGTTCTGAGTCACCTTCTCGTTGGACAGCAGCGAGGCGGCGTAGACCGCCGCGGCTGCGAGACCGACTGGGGACTTGCCCGAGTGGACACCCTGGCGCTTGGCCGTGCTCAGGAGTTCGCGAGCGCGGCGCTCGACCTCCTCGCTCAGTTCGAGATCACTCGCAAAGCGCGGCACGTAGCTCTCGGGATCGGCGGGTGCCACTTCCAGCCCGAGTTCCCGAACCACGTAGCGATACGTCCGAGCGATCTCGTCTTTCTCGACCCGGGAGACCCCGTTGATCTCGTCCAGGCTCCGGGGGGTTCCGGCCTGACGGGCGGCGGCGTACAGCGACGACGTGGCGACACCCTCGATCGAGCGCCCGGGGAGCAGATTCTCGTCGAGTGCGCGGCGATAGATGACCGAGGCCGTCTCGCGGACGCTCTCCGGGAGACCGAGCGCCGAGGCCATGCGGTCGATCTCCCCCAGTGCCTGCTTGAGATTCCGTTCTTTCGAGTCGCGCGTGCGGAAACGCTCGTTCCAGGTGCGCAGCCGCTGCATCTTCTCGCGCTGGCGGCTGGACAGTGAGTTGCCGTAGGCGTCTTTGTCCTGCCAGCCGATGTTGGTCGACAGCCCCTTGTCGTGCATCATGTTCGTGGTGGGTGCACCGACACGGGACTTCTGGTCTTTCTCCTTCGAATCGAACGCACGCCACTCCGGCCCGGGATCGATCTCGTCTTCCTCGACGACGAGACCACACTCGGTACAGACTGTCTCGCCGCGCTCGGAGTCGCTTGCAAGCTTGCCACCACACTCCGGGCAGACCAACTCCTCGTTCGCCTGCTCGTCGGTGGACTCCTCTCGCTCGCTGGTGCGCTCGTGACGTCTGATGGTCGTGTCTGTCATTGGTTTTGGAGGGTACGCAACGGGCACGCGCCCGAAGAATTACCTGACTTCGTAATTGTGTTGTGGACCCGGCGACTTAAATCTTTGGCTAGCCAAAAAGTCATTTCCACTTTCGGAAATCGATGTTCCGTTCGATGGATCTCGTTCGTCAGGAACGCAAGTCGAAGATCGGTGTTTGTGTGTCGATTCTGCACGACCGATCGAAAGCTGACACGGGCGGCATCGAAATCCTTACCGCTGGGCCTGCCTTCGCGACAGACATGAGCGAATCCGCCGTCGATCCCGAGGAGGTCCGCCACGTCGCCGATCTCGCGCGGGTCGACCTCGACGAGGAGGAAGTCGAGCGGTTCACCGACCAGTTCGGCGAGATCCTCGCGGCCTTCGAGGCCCTCGAAGAAGTGCCCGAAGTCGAGAGCGAGGCCGACCTCGTGAACGTGATGCGCCCCGACGAGACGCACGACTGTCTCAGCCAGGAGGAGGCCCTCCAGAACGCCCCCGAGAGCGAAGAGGGCTACTTCAAAGGGCCCAAGGTGTCGTAGATGAGTGCCTACAACGCCTTCGTCACGCGAGAGGCCATCGAGGGAAGCGGCGAGGGCCCCCTCGCAGGGAAGACCGTCGCCGTCAAGGACAACATCTCCACTGCGGGCGTGCGGACGACCTGCGGGTCGGCGATGCTCGAAGACTACGTCCCGCCCTACGACGCGACGGTCGTCCAGCGCCTGAAACAGGCCGGCGCGACCATCCCCGGCAAGACCAACATGGACGAGTTCGGGATGGGGACCACGACCGAGACCTCCGCGTTCGGCCCGACCGAGAATCCCGCCGCAGAGGGTCACGTGCCCGGCGGTTCGTCGGGGGGGTCGGCCGCAGCAGTCGCCGCGGGCGAAGCAGACCTCGCGCTCGGGACCGACACGGGCGGGTCGATCCGCTGTCCGGCCGCCTTCTGCGGCGTGGTCGGGATCAAACCGACCTACGGGCTCGTCTCCCGATACGGCCTGATCGCCTACGCCAACAGCCTGGAGCAGATCGGCCCCATCGCACCCTCCGTCGAGGCGGCCGCCGAGCTGCTGGACGTGATCGCCGGACAGGACGATCACGACGCGACCACTCGGGACTTCGACGAACATGTCGGCACGGGTCTGGCCGAGGCCGCCGACGGCGACGTCGACGGACTCGACATCGGTGTCCCGACGGAACTGCTCGACGGGGCTGACGAGGCGGTCGTCGAGACGTTCTGGGACGCCATCGCCGACCTCGAAGCCCAGGGTGCGAGTTATCACGAGGTGTCGATGGAATCCCTGGAGCACGCCGTCGAGGCCTACTACGTGATCGCCATGTCCGAGGCCTCCTCGAATCTCGCGCGGTTCGACGGCGTGCGCTACGGACCGACGCCCGAGTACGAGGGCAACTGGAACGAGGAGTTCGCGAAAGTGCGCGAAGAAGGCTTCGGCGAGGAGGTCAAACGCCGGATTCTCCTGGGCACGTATGCCCTCTCTGCGGGCTATCACGACAAGTACTACAAACAGGCCCAGGACGCCCGCGCGTGGATCAAACAGGACTTCGACGACGCGCTGGCTGAGGCGGACGTCCTCGCGTCGCCGACGATGCCCGTCCCGCCGATGAAACGCGGCGAGAGTCTGGACGATCCGCTGACGATGTACCTGGCGGACGCGAACACGACGCCCGTCAACCTCGCGAACCTCCCGGCGATCTCGGTGCCCGCAGGTGAAACCGACGACGGACTGCCCGTTGGATTGCAGATCGTCGGGCCGGCGTTCGGCGAGAGAGAGATTATCCGGGCGGGGAGTGCGCTGGCCTGAGGACGGCCAACTACTACGGCATCTCGCGGTCAAGAGTGGCGTATGATCGACAGCGAGACCCTGGGTCGGATCGCCGAGTCCTATCCGTGGGCCAGCTGGGCTCTCTGGGACGACCGCTTCCCCGAGGAGGAGTGTGTCGAGGCGACGCCTGAAGACCTGCTGTCGTTTTTCGAGATCCACCGAGCCGCGTTGACGCCGGACGTCGTCTTCGTGGGCCTGAACCGGTCAGCGGACCTCGACGCGCCTTTCCAGAACTTCCACGCACCGACGCGCCAGCACTACGACTATCGGCTCAAGGAGTTCGTCCAGGACGCCGAACTGGGCCGGCTCTGGGGCGGGTACATGACCGACCTCGTCGACGAGGTCGAACCGAACGCCGACACAGTGACGGTTACCGACGATGACGCCGACCTGCTGCTGTCACAGTTGGCGTTGCTCGACCAGCCCGCGTATCACGTCGTCTGTTTCGGCGTGAAGACCTATCAGGGTGCGCTGGAGTACTTCGGTGGTGAGTCCGAAGGCGGTCCCCACGAACTGCAACTGACGACGACAGAGGTCGACGGGTTGACGCTGCACCTCTACCGGGTCTGGTTCTACGGGGCCTGGGGGGCGAACGCCGACAAAGTGGACGTGCTGGCCCGACAACTCCAGTACCTCGACGGAAAGATCGACAGCTGAGGGCCGGGCAGCGACGCCACGAGTCCGGTCGCTACTTCGTCAGGTCTGGACTCGTTCCGAGGAACGACTCGACTGCCGCGATGACGCGCTCTGCCCCTGTCACCGGCCCGAGGTGGCCCAGCCCGTCGAACTCGACGAACCGGCTGTGCGCCAGGCGGTCGTGGACTGTCCGGACGCTGTCTCGGAGGTGTGACGGTCCCTCGCTGCCGGCGAGCAACAGCGCCGGGGCGTCGACGTCCAGCGGATCGGCCAGCTCGTGTTGTTCGAGTGCGCGGTCCATCCGGACGGCGTGCTCGGCGTTCCGGGCGGCCTCGGGCCAGCCGTCCCAGGCTTCGAGCCACGAATCGAAGTCCGCGATGTCGCCGCCGTGGATGACCTCCTTCAGGTGGAGTTTCATCGCCTCGCGGGGCTCGCCCGCGTCGAGGTGTTCCTGCATTCGCGCCGCGAGGTCGGCCTGCTGGCGGTACTCTCCGACGAGGTAGGCGGGCTCGTAGGCGACAGCCGCCCGGACGTCGGCGACGCGGGCGGTCTCGATCGCTTTGAGGCCGCCGAAGGAGTGGCCGAACAGCACGGGCGACCCGTCGACGGCGTCGATGACGGCCTCGACGTCCGAAACTTCGCGCTGGATGTACCCCTCCGTTGGCGCGCCCTCGTCGTGTTCTCGCCGATCCGGGACGACGACGGTGTACTCGTCGGTGAAAGCAGGGACGATCGGGTCCCAGAAGCGCCGGCCGCCCCCGCCATAGAGGAGTACGAGGGGTGGGCCGTCGCCGTGTGTCTCGTATGCGGTACGTGTGCCGTCTGCGGCAGTGACTGTCTGCATGACTGGATCTCTGAGTTGGACGGCCGCCGGGATTCGACTGTCTCTCAGTCGTCCGGCCGTTTAAGTACTAGTCGGGCAACGGCGGCCACGTCGAGGCCACGCTCGTCTCGATGATCTGCGTCTGGGCTCGCCGGAGCCGTTCCGAGAGCGACGACGCCGAGATGTCGAGTTCGGCGGCGACCGCCTCCAGCGACGCGGTTCGGGGGATCTCGAAGTACCCCATCTCGTAGGCCGTCCGCAGCGCTTCCTGCTGGCGGTCGGTCAGGCCCTCGCCCGGGGGTTCGGGGTCGCCGTCGCGGGTAAGTCGCCGCAACGTAAAACCGACCTCGGCCTGCCAGAACGCCCGGAAGTCGTCGAACGCCGCGCGGTCGGCGAACCAGCCCGACTGGATCCACCCCTCCGGAGTGACCTGGATGCGGTCGATCGAGGCTTCGGCCGTGGCGAGCGCCCGCAGGCCGTCCAGATCCTCGAGGGCGTCGCCCAGCGTCTCCGCCAGCGAGAGCGCGGGTTCGATCTGGTAGCGCCGCGTCTCGCCGGCCCGGCCGACGAGGACGTACTCGGCGACGAACTCACTGGAGTCGAAGGCCGCTTCGACCGGGGCGGGGTCGTCGTGGGTGACGTGCGTGACGAATAGCGGGCGTCGCCCGTGGTTGTACTGCATCTCCACGACGACGTCTGCCTCGGGGACGGCGGCCGCAATCTCGGTCAGCGGCAGTGCCGGGCAGTGGATGGCGAACTCGGCGACCAGTCCCATGTGTTCGTCATTTTTGCCCCCATGCTTGGAAGTTCTGGTCGCCGAGACGGCGACCTACAGTTGCATCGCGAAGTGATAGAGCGGGACGAACCCCGGAACCACGAACGGATAGATGACCGGCCCGTGGACCGGAATCGACTCGGCCTCGACGATCCCGGCGATTCCGGCGACTGTGACGAGGAGATACCCGCCGCAGGCCAGATAGAGCACTGCTGTCGAGCCGACGATCCAGCCCACACTCGCGAGCGTGATCGCGGCGAGTTGTCCCCAGGCCCCGACCCGGGTCAGTGTGTTCGACCCACCCTCCATACGTCACGCTATCGACACCAACTGGTATGAGTTTCCCGGTTCCACCCTGTGACGTGGCTGCTGTCTCTCCACCACCGTCTACGATCACGATATCCGACACGTTTTTGATTTCGTCGTGAGACAGTTCACACGATGTCGTTCCAGCCCTCCACTCTCCGGCATCGTCTGCGAATCGTCGCACTCGCGGCGGTGTTGCTGGCGTTCGACGTGGTCTTCGTCGCGGCGGTGTACGTCCTCGGGCACGTAGCCGTCTGGCTGTTGCCGCTGGTGAGTTTTCAGTTCGCCCACTTCGGGTTGTGGTCGCTACAGTTCGACCTGGTCCCGCTGTGGCTCGTGCTGGCGGTCGGGACGCCGCTGACGCTGGTCGTCCAGTCGGTGTTCGGCTATCGGCTGACGCTACGGGACGTCACCGAGGGGAACATCGGCCCGGAGAAGTCGCTGAAGAACGTCGTGCTGGCCGACCGCAGCGACGACGAGGACGACGAGAGCGAGACGGTCGAGGTGACCGAACCGCCCGCGGACCATCCCGTCCGCGAGCGCGTCGCCCGGCTCGCACAGACCGCAGACCTCGCACCGCCGACGATTCGGCTGGTCCACACCGACACGCCCAACAGCTACGTCGCGAGTCGGCCCGGCGAGCGGACGTTGTTCGTGACGGCCGGATTGCTCGATACTCTCGACGGCGAGCAGTTGGACGCGGTCCTGGCGCACGAACTCGCCCATCTGAAGAACGGCGACGCCTTCGTGATGACCGCGGCGGCGTTCCTGCCGACGGTGAGCGAACAGTTCATCGCCCGCATGGGCCGCTCGCTCCGCCATTCGATGCTCCTCAACTGGCTCTGGGATCTCGACGCCGAGGAGACCTACGGCGCGCCACAGGTCGAGCTCCCGCTGCTGGTGTTTGCGGTCGTCGCCGTACCGATCGCAGCTACTCTCTATCTCGCCAGCACGGCCTGCTACCGGTTGCTCTCGCGAATCCGCGAGTACGCTGCCGACGCCGGCGGCGTCGCGATCAGCGGCTCGCCAGCGGCACTGGCGAATGCACTCGAAACGCTGACGACCGACCCGCGGCCCGAGACGGACCTCCGGGCCGCCCAGACGGGCGTGCGAGAACTGTGTGTCCTTCCGTACGCCTTCGATGCGACCGACGAGGACCTCCCGGACGACCGTCTCGGCCGACTCCAGCGACGGTGGGACCGATTGTGTGATCGACTCTTGCCGGGCTCACATCCCGCGCCCGACGAGCGGATCGCGGCGCTACGTGAGCGGCAGTCGCGGATGGAACGCTGAGAAACGGGCCGCTACGGGGCGATTGCCGTCCGTTCGAGCACGGAGTCGTAGAGCTCTTCGAGCCGATCGACCGAGTGTTCGACGCTGAGCTGCTCGCGGCTGTCGAGACAGGTCCCGCTGAGCCGTTCGCGGTCGTCCAGTGCCCGCTGGATCGCCTCACCGAAGGCGTCGATGTCGCCACGGGGGTAGTGATAGCCCGTCGCGTCGTCTTCGATCGTATCCGAGAGCGCGCCGCTGTCGACGCCGACGACGGGCGTCCCACAGGCGTTGGCCTCCAGCGCGACCAGCCCCTGTGTCTCGACGGGACTGGGAAACGCGAAGACGTCGAGCACCGAGTAGAACGCCGGCAACTCTTCGCGGTCGAGAAAGCCGAGGAACCGGATATCGAGGTCGGCTTTGCGTGCGCGAGCCTCCAGATCCTCACGCGCGGGCCCGTCCCCGCCGAAGACGACCGTCACGTCCATGTCTTCGGTCGCGGCGACGATGTCGGGCAGGCACTTCTCGTAGCCGTGGCGGCCGGTGTAGCCGACCAGCGGGCCGTCGCCGAGGTCGTACCGGTCGCGGAACGCAGCGGTGTCGACCGGCTGAAAGCGGTCGATGTCGACGCCGTTCGGGACGACCGCGACGCGTGTGTCGACGCCGACCTCCTGCACGACGTGCCGGCGCGTGCGCTCGCTCGGGGCGACGACCAGATCCGTCTGTTCGAGGAACCACCGTTCGTAGGATTCGGCACACCGCCTGACGGTGCGCTCGATCGCGCCGTTGAACGAGATGTACTCGGCGTACTCGCTCGTCGGCGTGTGATAAGAGGCGACCAGCGGCACGTCCTCCGAGCGGGAGAGACGCAACCCGCTCAACCCGACGCCGAAGGGCGTGTGTGAGTGGACGATGTCGGCGTCTTCGACCGCGTCCGGAACCTGTGGGACGCCGATTCGAAACCCCTCGTAGAACGGAAACGGAACGCTCCGGACCGGATACTCGCCGTCACTCGGATCGTACTCGTCACCGCCCGGGTAGACGACGTCCATCTCGTGGCCACGTTTCTCCCAACACTCCCGCCAGGACTTGACGGTATAGGTCACGCCGTTGACCGTCGGCAGATAGGTATCCGTGAACGCGGCGACCGTTGGTGTCCCCATTCGTCCAACGATTGAACGAGCGGTACTTAAGTTGTTGCGACTTCTTCGTAGGCGTCGATCAGTTCCTCGCCGACACGCTCTAAACTGTGGTTCTCGGCCGTCTCCCGGGCGTTCTTTCCCAGGCGCTCGCGCAAGTCGGGGTTCGATTCGAGTCGCTGGAGCGCATCGCGGAACTCCGCCTCGCTCGAACAGAGCAGGCAGTCGTGGCCGTCCTCGTAGTACTCCCGGAACACGGGGATGTCCCGCAGAACGACTGCCTTCCCGCAGGCCATCGCCTCCAGAACGACGAGTCCCTGATTCTCGACTTTCGAGGGGAAACAGAAGACGTCGCCGGCGGCGAACGCTCCACGCTTGTCCTCGACCCAGCCCGTGAACGTGACGTTTGCCGGCGGGTTCTTCGTCCACTTGCGGACCGTGCGCGAGCCCAGGAGACTCCCGTCGTACTCGCCGAACCACGCGAAGTCGTAGTCGGTCTGCTGGGCGAGTTCACAGAACGTCGTCAGGCCCTTGCGCTCGAAGACGCTGCCGACCGCGAACACGACCATCCCCGAGAGGTCGTAGCGCTCGCGATACTCCTCGCGGAACTGCTCGTGGCCCGCCACCGATTCGAGGTCGATCCCGTTGGTGATCGGCCGGATCGGCGCGTCGATCGGATAGGCTTCCAGCGTCTCTTTGGTGTACTCGCTGGGACAGAGCACCAGATCGGCCTTCGAGTAGAACCACCGCAGATAGCGCCGCAACGGTTTCGCCAGCAGGTTCGACCCGCGGAAGCTCTCGGCGAAGTCCTCGCTGGTGACGTGAGCGTGCAGGACGAGCGGGATGTCTTTTTTGCGAGCCTGGCGGGCGACGAGGGCGCTGCCCGGCCCGATCATGTTGCAGTGAGCGATGTCGAAGCTCGCCAGACCCTGGCCGTGGGCGACGCGGTTGATCGCCGCCAGCTTCATGTCGCCGCCGTACCACGGCGTCGTCAGATAGGTCACGTCCGCTTCTGACTGTTCCAGCGCGGCGCGCTGGTGGTCGACCGACGTGCTGATCCCACTTCGGTCGAGTCGACCTTCGAGTTCCAGATAGTTCAGGACGCGCACACTCTGTGGCTCGCCACCCGGGAAATTAGTGCTGTCGGAATCTCGGGCAGAGCGAGCGATATCCGAACGACACGTCTAACCCGTCCGGTCGAGAACGGTCGGGTAGATGGGATCGAGCGAGACGATCGCGCGCGAGCGGATCGAGGTCCTCCACGAGCGTGCAGCGGCTGCTGCGCGCGAGGGCAACCACGACCGCGCTCGCGAGTACGTCCGTCGCGCCCGGCGGGTCGCCGAGCGCAACCGGCTCTCGCTCCCCAAAAAATTCGATCGGTTCACCTGCGACGCCTGCGACGCCTATTTGATCCCGGGAAAGAACGCCCGCATCCGCACTCAGGACGGTCACGTCGTCGTGACGTGTGACTGCGGCGCGCAGGCTCGCTATCGGTACGACTGAACAGTAGGAGTAAAGAAATCGCCCTAACTCTTTGGGCCGAAGACTCTAAACCGTCCCCGAGAGATGAACGAGTACATGACAGACGCTGATCAACAGCGCAAGATTCACGACCTGGACGCGACACTCCGGGTCGGTAAAGGCGGCGTCGAATCCGTCGCCGACGAACTGTCCGACCAGCTCGACAACACTGATCTGGTGAAAGTCAAGTTCCTGCGGTCATCGCGTGGCGGGACGACGACCGAGGAACTGGCCGAGGAACTCGCCGACCTCGCCAACGCCGAGGTCGTCCAGACGCGCGGCCACACGGGAGTGTTCAAGCGATGATACCGCTGCAGGTCACCAACGGCCCCGTCGCCGACGCACTCGTCGACGCCGGCCTGGACGTGGGAATCGCGAACCCACTGGGCTCGGCGATCACGTTCGTCATCGCCTTCTTCGTGTTGTATCTCGCCGGGAAAGCGATCGTCCTCCCGCTGGTCAGTCGCGTGCTCAAACGGCGCGGACTCGACGAACACGCCCGGACGCCGATCCGCAAGGTGACATCGATCCTGATCGTCTTCGCGGCGATCGCAGTCGCCTTCGGCGTGGCCGGGTACGGCAACTTCCTCACGTCGCTGGCGACCATCGCCGCCGCCGCCACGTTGGCGATCGGGTTCGCCATGCAGGACGTCATCGCCAACTTCGTCGCTGGCGTGTTCATCTACACGGACAAACCGTTCCGTCTCGGCGACTGGATCGAGTGGGACGACAACTCCGGCGTCGTCGAGGACATCAGCCTTCGTGTCACTCGTGTCCGAACCTTCGACAACGAACTGCTGACGGTTCCGAACTCCAACCTCACCAGCGGCGTCATCAAAAACCCCGTCGCGAAGGATCAGCTTCGGCTGCAGTTCCTGTTCGGCATCGGCTACGACGACGACATCGACAAAGCGACCGACATCATCATCGAGGAAGCCGAAAAGCACGAGGACATCCTCGACGACCCCGCGCCGTCCGTTCGACTGACCGAGCTCGGCGATTCGTCGGTCGGTCTCAAATCGCGCATCTGGATCGACAATCCCTCGCGGTCGGACTTCGTGAAGACGAAAGCCGAGTACGTAAAGTCGGTCAAAGAGCGCTTCGACGCCGAAGACATCAACATCCCCTACCCGAACCGCACGATCGGCGGTTCGCTGGATATCGAGGGCTACGAGGCCGTCGCCCAGGCAGACGACTGATCGCGCCGTCGTTTTTCGAGACCGTTTTTCAGCCTTCACTGCCCCCGCGATTCTCGGGCACGAACTTCCCGGCGACCCACCCGATACCGGCCGAAAACAGCGCCGGAATCAGCACGAACAGCAACATCGCTCCGAAGAACTCGCCCCGTCTTTCGAGCCCGCCGTCTGTCCGATGGGCTCGCCACACTCCGGGCAGCGCGGGTCCGCCTCGTCGATGCTCATGGCACGCTAGTGTGTGATTCCCTCCCACGACACATAAAGACGGCCGCTGTGTCGAGTACGCCAGCGTCCGTGGACCAGTGAGGGACGTACGAGGGAGTGCCAAAGACTGTAGCCCCAATCTTCATGCGGCGTGGCCCACGACGCTCACGCATGCAGGAGTCGTGGATTCCACTGCAGTGTCCCGAATGTAACGAGTCGTGGGAAGCGACGCCGGCCGACCTCCCCGAACCGGACGAGTCGTTCGTCTGTGACCACTGTGACGCTGTCCGTCCGACTGCCGAATTCACCAAAACCGCACGCGGGCTAGAGATACTCCGGGACTTCTACGAGTCCTGATTGCCTGGCTGTCGGTCACTCCCGGCTGTTCGACCGGGCCGGCGGGTCCTTCGAGATGATCTTTCCCCAGAGGCTTCGGCGGTCTGCGACCTCGCGGTAGGCCCACTCACGGAACCGCGAGTACTCGTCGAACTGCCGGCAGAACTGAAACAGCGGCTCGAAGTCGACTCCGAGATCGGACCGGCCGAGCGCCTGTTCGATCGACTCGCCACAGGAGTAGACCTCGTCGTCGACGACCAGATGGGCACACTCCTCGTAGTCCTCGGGCAGTTGCGCGAGCAACTCCTCGGTCAGCTCCGAGAAGCCGACCAGTTCGACGTCCGATCGCTCGGCGATGTAGTCCGCCCACCACGTGCAGAACCCGCAGTCGTCGTCGTAGACGAGCGTAGCCTCGCTCATACCCGTCCCTAAGAACCCACCCATCACTAACCCTTCGACCGCAACACCCGTGTCGATGGCCGTCCCACCACTGCGTGTGAACCGCCACGCCCTGCTCCTCGTCGCGAGCGCTTGCCTGCTCGTCGCTGGGCTGTGGCTCTCGACGCTGTTCACCCTCGGGAGCACTGCCTGGCTGTTCGGCGCACTGGTCGCCGTCCACGGCCTCGCCGGCCTGTGCTACGCCGGCTGGCGCGTACGTGGATGAGCGAGCGCTCTTTCCGAGACGCTCACTTCGTTCGGAACCACGTCACTACTCAAACACCTGATCGATCTTCCGCTTGATCGCGTCGGGATAACCGCTCGATCGGACTTCCGTCTCGACGACGACGCCGTACTCGAACAGCGCGACTGCCAGCCCGATCGCGAAGCCGAAGACCAGCCCCGCGGTGTACCCACTCCCGAAGACGCCGCTGGCGGCGAACGCTATGATCGACACCACCAGGAACGACACTACCCCTGTTAATTGATACGAGATGTACTGTTTCATGGTACCCCCTGGCACTCCTGTATACACGGTTCTCTATCAAAAAAACTGCTATTCGGGCAGCTGTGCCTCTCGTGTCGCTGCTCACGGGTCGCTGTCGCTCACCGTTCGATTTCCGAGATTCCTCACGCTGTTCGGAATCACGCTATCTCGCGGCTCTTCCATCGCCGCTCGCACATCCGAGACCCCTCGCTACGCTCGGCGTCTCGCGAATCAGTATGAATGGGTGGACAACGGGATTGCCCGGCGTTCGAGCACGGATAGTCCCGCGCGCCTCCTCCACCCCGCGACCCGACGAGCGGCAGGTGTCCGCGGGTCCGCTGCTCGCTTCCGCGCCTGGCGGATTGCCCGCGGTAAACCACGGCAGATCACCCCTGCAGGTGAACTCCCGTGGACCGCTACCCCCGTCGGACGAGGCTTCCACGTTAGCTTGCGGGGTCCGCGCCCGTCAGACCGGACGCCCCCGGGTTCGGCCCCCGCTAAAGACCATAGTGCGGGAGTACGAGCGGGGCCTAACCGCCCGACCTAGTCCATCCTCTCGTAGCCGGGTGCAACGTAAGGGTCTTTCGGCACGACCCGACTCAAAGCAGACCGAGCGAGCGCGCGTACCACGCCGCAGCCCCGGGGACCCCGAGGGCAACGGCGACCAGCGCCCATCGATGCTCTGCGAGTTCCGGCCCCGCGACGTCGACGCGGACGGTCAGCGCCCACGCGAGCGCCAGAAAGACCGTGAACAGCCCGAACGTCAGCGTCACGCCCGCCGCGAGTTCGGGATCGGTCCGCTCCTGGCGGCCAGCAGCGAAGACGATGATCGAGACTGTCGCGAGCAGGCCTGCCACGAGCGGGTGCAACATCCCCGAATCGTAGTACAGTCTGACCGTCGCCGCGTCCGCTAGCGCGTACGGCACTGCCAGCACGCCGAGGACGAGCAGACAGGCCACGATCCCGACAAGCGGCGCGATCCGACGCGAGCGTTCCATAGTCGGTGCTCGGGCGGCGTGGGTCTTAATCCCGGCGAGTCCGCTCTTTCACTCCGTTCAGTCGCGGCCGACACCGCAACGCCCACAACACCCCACCGTCAATACTCGCCTATGGGACTCGGAGGCACTGCGAAAAAGCTCCAGAAGGTCGCCTCGCTCGCCGAAGACAGCTACCAGAAGATGAACGAGCTGCGCGAACAGCTCTCTCAGCTCCGCAACGAGGTCGAGTCGACGAGCAAGCAAGTCGACGGCATCGAGCGCGATCTGGCCGAACAGCGTGCGCTGCTGGAAGCACTGGCCGAACAACAGGACCTCGACGTCGACTCGATCATCGCCGACGCCAACATCGAGGATATCGCTGCTGACGAGAATGAGAGCGCCAGCGACGGGACCGCGACCGCCGAGTAACTACCCGCGAAGACGCTGGTGTTCGACTTTCATGCAGCGATCCTGAACGAACGTCCGGCCGCTCTCCTCGACGCGCTCGCCCGATTCGTCGTCGGTGATGTCCAACTGGAGCCACACCGTCTCGACGTCCTCGCGTTCGAGTACGGCGTCGACGATTCCGGGGACCTCTTCGCTCGGCCGGAACACGTCGACGATGTCGATCTCGTCGGGAACGTCCGCCAGTGAGTCGTAGGCCTCGCGGCCGAAGATCTCGTCGGCGAAGGGGTTGACTGGAATGACGTCGTAGCCGTGCTCCAGCAGGTACTTCGGGATGTCGTGGGCGGCTTTGCCGGGTGAGGTCGAGCAGCCGACGACGGCGATGGTGTCGCTGTCGAGGATCTCTCTCAGTCCTTCGTCGTCTGTGACAGGCATACCCAAAGAGACGGCCAGCGAGTGCAAAAAGATGCTGCCGGATCGAACCGAGTTGTTTAAACCGGAACGTGGGTAACAAAGGAGTGCAGGGCGCTTAGCTCAGTCTGGACAGAGTACTTGGCTTCGGACCAAGCTGTCGGGGGTTCAAATCCTCCAGCGCCCACTTCTCTGCAACGAACGAACGTGAGGAGCGAGAAGTATACCGCGAGGATTTGAACCACGCGAGACGAGCGCTAGCGAGTCTCGCAGTAGGGTTCACAATCCTCCAGCGCCCATATCGGCTTTTTGCCCCACAAACCGCAATACAGCGGCGGCGCGGATCTCGTCGAGACCGCAATGGGGTTGCTTTCGTTCGATCGTCGAATCTCCGAGTGGGTTCCACCTGGGTTCGCGTACAGCCAAACTGGTCTGATCGGAGAAAATCAACCGTCGATTGAAGCTCTTCGTGGCGACTATCGAGTCAATAGAGGCAGTTGAGGCAGAAGCCACGAGAGAGGATGGAGATACAGGTCGAAGGGTACGAGTTACTCGTTTTCGAGCGCGTCGTAGATGTCTCGGTTCGACTCTCGATCGGCCGTTGCGATACGCCGAACTAACTCCCGACGGATGTCCTCCATCACTTCGTCGAGCGGAGAAGCGGACTCTGCCCCTTCTTCAGTGGCCATATCCGAGTAGATGTCCTGAGCGCGGTTAATCGTTCGGGTCCGACAGATCGTCGTTCAACTGTTCTAGTCCGTACTGAATGAGGTCCTCGCGCCAGTCTTCGATTTCGCCTATCAGGTCCAGTTCTTTTGTATGAGACCGGAGATACTCGATAGTTCTTTTCTCATCGACGGTCGCCTCGTCGATACCGAGTCGTTTCAGAATTTCTCTGATTTCGTCGTCGTACTCGAACCGATAGCCATTGAGGAAATAGAACACGGCCGCAGTGTTGAGCGCGGTACGTTTGTTCGCATCGACGAAAGGATGATTCGCAACGAGGAGCCGAAGAAGATGAAATGCCTTCTCGTGAATCGTCTCCGGTGCCGCATCGAAGCTCCCCTCCTCGATGTAGTCCAGCGCGAATTCGATGTCCCCGCGGTTCGCCACGCCGGGATGAGTATCGGGATACTCCGAAACGATGTCGTCGTGGATGGTGAGAACGTCTTCAACTGACGGATACCACAACGAGTCTACCATGCAACTTATTATCGATACCGGACCGGTGTAGTCTTTGCTATGAACGACGCAGAAACCACGTCGAATCCCGATTTTCAGACCTTCCGAATGTGACCGCCTCACGTCTCAGAGGTCAGTTCGTTCGCGTCGCGAACCAGAGTCTCCAGCGCCCATGTTCTGTCGCTCGCAAATCCTCCAGCGCCATTTCCTTGCAGCCCGAATCGGTTACAATCCTGTTTGTCCAGTAGAAGTGCTGTTGTTCACAGATTCGGATGATACAGGATTTCGGCGACGGGCCGCTGAGACTGACACAAGGTCGTCCCAAACTGCGGCTTCTGGCGATTCCGTTGATACAATTTCGACGTCGAACTCCCGCAGATCCGGCAAACGGCAGGGACGAAGACGACGCCCCCACGCGGTCTTTCAGTTCGAGAAATCGCTCCTGCACAGTTATGTCGACAGCCTCATACGATCACGCAGTATGGCTGGCGTTCCCCCCAACTGCGGTACTGGCCGATCAATCTCACTTTGCGGAACTGAGGTGCGATAGCGATGGCGCAACTGCTGGACGACCTCTCGGGCTTCGAATTCGAGGATCTGATGGAGGACGTCTTTCGGAATCTCGGCTATCAAAACGTCCGCCAGGCCTCGAAGACGGCCGACGAAGGCCGGGACATCATCATGGAAGAGCACGTCGACGGGCAGACGCGCGCGGTCGTCGTCGAGTGTAAACACACCACGCGGGTCGGCCGGCCAGTGATCCAGAAACTCCACTCGGCCGTGTCGACGTTCGACTACGACGGGCCGCGCCGCGGCATCGTCGTGACCACTGGCACGTTCACCAATCCGGCCACAGAATACGCCGCAGACCTCCAGCGTGGCGGTGACGACGGGAGTATCGAACTGCTCGACGGGACGGACCTGCGGGAGATCGGCGAGGAGATCGGACTCGACCTCTACAACGGCCGGATCGAAGTGATCTGCGAGGAGACGCTCCGCCCGACTCATCCGACCGGCCCGCGGGACAAACCGGCTCTCGAGGCGTTCCGCGAGATCGACAACCTCGATCCACAGCAGATCGGCGACACGCACTGCGAGGCGGTGTTCAAACCGACGCTGGAGGTCTCGGCGGCGGTCGACGCCACCTTCGAGACGAGCGTCGGCGTGATCCACGACATCGACACGACGGCGGACATCTCGATCGCCGGTGATCGCGGTCGACCGACCACCCTCTCCTCGTCGGTGGATCGTCTCGTCCGCAACAACCGAGCCCAGGCCGTGGACATGGACGCCGAGGCGTTCGAGCAGCGGTTCGACAGAGTCGACGTCGAGCACTTCGACAGGACTGAAACAGAATACAAGGACTGGGTAGTCGACGAGCTACGGGATCGATACACCAACACGGTCCACTACACGGGTGACAACAACGTCGACTACGAGAAGATCTGCGAGCCCAAACAGTCGGATATCTCGGTCCAGTCGATCGATCCGGTATACGTCCCGAAGGTGTCTATCGAAGCCCAGCTCGGGGAGTACCGCTACCCCTACGAGTGCTACGTCGCCGGCCCGTCGCACACGACGATCGAAGACGGGATCAGGGAGTGTGTGCAGTGTGAGACGAGCGATCAGGGTGAAACCTACACCTTCTGTGAGAACTGCGGGTCGATCAACTGCGAGAGCCACACCAAGACCGAGCGTGTCGAGCAGGAGCCGATCTGTACGGGCTGTGCGGTGACCGAGCGCTTCGCGCTGAAACGGAAGTACTTTTACGACGAACGGAATCGCGAGCAGTTCCGCCGCGAGTACGAACAGATGGCCGCCCACGAGAAGGCGATGGAGAACCCGCCGCTCGTGGCGGGCAGTGCTGTCGCGGTAGTGCTCGTGTTGCTGTTCGTCCTCATGCAAGTCGGGCTCGTGTAGTACGGAGCGACTACTGTTCGGCCGTCTACGACCCCCAGGACAACACCTTTGACCACTTCAGACGAACCGCCACCATGGTCGATCCCGATCGCCGACACGTCCTCTTCGCCTGCGGAACCGCCGCGACCGGGCTCGCTGGCTGTGCCTTCCCGGGCGTCCTGGAATCTGAGCAGACGAGCGACGAGGTATCGATCCCCGCAGGGGCGCCGCTTCGGGTCACGAACCGCAACGGCGACGTCAGGATCGAAGACGGTGGCGGCGACACCGCGACCCTGGAGATCCGCAAGTCGACCCGCTACGGGGCCGACCTGTTCGACCAAGTCACGGTCCGAACGGGCGTCGAAGACGAACAGTTTCACGTCGAGACGATCGACGACACGCCGCCCGGCCAGAGCGTCAGCGTCGACCTGACACTGTATCTGCCCGCGGACGTGCCCGTCGACAGCGTCCGCACCGACAACGGCGACGTCCAGGTCGTCGATATCTCGGGCGATGCCACGCTTCGGACGACCAACGGCGACGTCCGCGCCGACGGCGTCGACGGCTTCCTCACGCTTCACTCGGGCAACGGCGACCTCACCACTCGCTCGATCACTGGACTCGATGGGGCGCGGACGATCAACGGCGACATCGACGTCGCTATCCCGTCGATCCGCGGGGACACGCGAATCGAGACCACGAACGGCGACGTCCGGGTCGCCGTCCCCGAGGACCTCGACGCGGTGGTCGAGCTTCGGACCACCAACGGCGACGTGGGCGTCAGCGGCCTGGACTTCGAACGGTCGGTCGATCGCTCCAGGCGCATCCGGGGGACGCTCGGATCGGGCGGCGACGAACTCACCGCCGTCTCGACTAACGGCGACGTCAGAGTGCGCCCGCTCTAGGACTGCGTGGGGACCCGACCCTGCAACAGCCGGGTCGTCCCGGTGGCGAGGACGCCGACGACCAGCGCGACCCCAAACTTCACGAGCCAGTCGACCCGGCGGTCGGCCAACAGCTCGTAGCCCTGCAACAGGACGAGAAACGCCAGCGCCCCGATCACGCCCCACAGCAACGCTCGCTTTCGGTCGGGCGTCATTTCGTCGCGACGGCCTCGATCTCGATGTCGACCTCCTTCGGGAGAGCCGCCACTTCGACCGCACTGCGGGCCGGCGGCTCGCTCTCGAAGAACGTCTCGTAGGTCTGGTTCATCGCCTCGAACTTCTCGACGTCGGTCATGTAGACGGTGACCTTCAGGACGTCGTCCATGCCCGCGCCTGCCTCCGACAGGATAGCCTGGACGTTTTCCAGCGCCTGCTCGGTCTGGACGTCGACGTCGGTGTGGTCGAGCAGGTCGCCGTCGGGCGTCAGCGGGATCTGCCCCGCGGTAAAGATCAGGTCGTCAGTTTCGGTCGCCTGGCTGTACGCGCCGACCGCGGCCGGTGCGTCGTCGGTCGAAACGATCCGTTTCATGCCCTACAGGGCGTCCGGCAGCGATATAAAACTCTGTCTCGTCGAACGCACGCACACCTTCGATAAATCAATATTTGCGATATACAATGTGCCTGTCGTCGAGAACGCTGGTCTCGTTCAGGTGCTGGCTGATCTGTGCGTCGTCCTGCTGCTGTTTTTCGTCGGGCTGGAGTTGAGTCTCGACCAGCTGTTCTCGAACCGCGTCGGGTTCGCCCGCGCCGGCGCGATGGATGTCGGGATCAGCTTGCCGGTCGGTTTCGCACTGGGGTTGGCGTTCGGTTTCACGTGGTTGGAGGCCGCGTTCATCGCTCTCATCGTGTTCAACTCCTCGACGGTCAGCATCGCGAAGTCACTCATCGATCTCGAGTTGATCGCCAACCCCGAGAGCGACGAGATCCTCGGCGTGATCGTCATCGAAGACATCCTGACGGCCCTGGGGTTCGCGGTGTTGTCGGTCTTTCTCGTCGGCGGTCGCGTTCTCGATCGCCCAGTCGGTCCTCTTTTTGGTGGTACTGCTCGCTGCGGCGTACTATGGCTCTGGTGTGCTGGGGCGGCTGTTCACCACGGACTCGGCCGAGCTCTTCTTGCTCGGTGTCGGTGCTGTCGTCGCCGGCGCTGGGCTGACGGTCGGCGTGAGCGAGGCCGTCGCCGCGTTTCTGGTCGGAACGGCCTTCGGTCGAACCAGCCACACCGAACGACTCGCCGTCCCCGTCCGGGACCTCTTCGCCGCGATGTTCTTTCTCGTGGTCGGCTTGCAGACCAATCCCGGAGTAGTGGCCGACGTACTCGGGTTCGTGCTCGTCGCCAGCGTCGTGACCACGTCGGGACAACTGGGGGAGTGGATTCCTCGCTGGCCGCGCCTACGGACTGGACAGGCACCGATCGATTCGCTTCGGCTGTGCGCTCACACCGCGAGGCGAGTTCTCGCTCGTCATCGCGGCGTTCCTTGCCACTGCTGGGACGACCCCCCGCTCTCTTGGAGACAATCCCCGCGTTCACGGTCAGGTACGTGCTGGTGACGAGCATCCTCGGGACGATACTCGTGCGGAGTGCAGACTCGGTTTCGACGCTACTGTTCTGTCGTCGATGATTCTATATCGTGAATAGCAATTTATCGAGTGTAGCGAGACAACGATCAGGGGTTCGAATAGCACCACGCAGGTCGTGTCGGGACGCTCGCCTGGAGACGACAACAGTTTAGGCCGTCGGTCTGGAGCTAGGAACTACCAACCATGTCGGGAATCGAACTCACCACGAGTCAGCAGACGATCCTGCAGGAACTGGTCAACAGCTACCGCGAGAGCGACAGCGCGGTCAAAGGCGAGAAGATCGCCGACGAGATCGGTCGCAGTGCGGGGACGATCCGCAACCAGATGCAGAGCCTCAAGGCGCTGCAGCTGGTCGAAGGCGTCCCCGGTCCGAAAGGCGGCTACAAGCCGACCGCCAAAGCCTACGACGCCCTGGAGATCCAGGATATCGAGAAGGCTGCCGAAGTCGCGCTCTATCACAACAACGAGTACGTCGAAGACGCCAACGTGACCGAGATCAATCTCACGAGCGTCCACCACCCCGAGAAGTGCCGCGCGGAGATCTACCTCCGCGGGTCGATGGCGGAGTTCGAGCCGGGCGATACGATCACTGCCGGTCCGACCCCATCGTCGAAGCTGCAGATCATCGGCACGATCGACGGCAAAGACGAGACGAACAACGTGCTCGTGCTGGTCATCGACGACATGCGCGCGCCGGTCGAAGAACCCGAGCACTGAGAACCGAACACTGGGCCGGCTCCACCAGTCTCGAACGACGAGACAGCACTTTTCCGCGCGCCTGCCGTCCGGTAGCCACTGGCAACCCCTGATCGACGGCCGCTCTGCCAGAGGGGGCTACGCCGTCGAGTAAGCGCGGCGATGTGTCGAAACAGTCGGGATTTATGATTGGCCCGCGACATCCGCAGATATGGCACTCCCGGACGGGCGACTCTCCGATCGATTCTCGCCGCGGTTCGTCTACGGTGCTGGCGTGTTCGTTCTGGGTGTCGGAAACGTCTGCTACGGCCTGGGACAGTTCGTCAACGGCTCGCAGCTCCCGACGCTGTCGCTGATCCAGCTCGTCATGGGGACGACGCTGGTCGCGATCGGCGGACTCGTCGTGACTGACTCCGATCGGCTGTCGACGCCGGATCTCTCCGAGAGAGTGCTGCTGGTGATCGGACTCGTCGGGGGGCTCGTCGGTCTCTACATGACACTCGCGGGGATCGTGTTGCTCACCGCGTAGACACCGGGTGGTTTTTCACGTGAGCCGAGGTATCGAGGGGTATGCAGACGCTCACGCTCGGGCCGAGCGGGACCTACTCACACCGCGCGGCGACGGCCGTCTCCGAGGACATCGCCTTCACCGAGTCGGTCACCAAGATCGTCCAGGCGGTCGCCAACGGCGAGTACGACCGCGGGGTCATCCCCATCGAGAACAGCATCGAGGGCAGCGTCACCGAGAGCCTCGACGCCCTCGCCGAGTACGACGTCGCGGTCGTCCGCGAGATCATCACGCCGATCCGCCACGCGCTGCTGGCTCACGACCAGAGTTTCGAGACGATCGCCAGCCACGCCCAGGCGCTCGCGCAGTGCCGGGGCTACCTCGACGAACACTACCCCGACGTCGAACTCGAAGCTGTCGCCTCCACTGCTCGCGGAGTCCAGCGCGCGCTCGACGACCCCTCGATTGCCGCGATCGCCCACCCCGACAACGTCCAGGGTGACCTCCAGGTACTCGCCGAGGACATCCAGGATCAGACCTCCAACGCGACCCGCTTCGTCGCGATCGGCCCCGCCAGCGACCGCTCGGAGGCCGGTGGGAAGACCTCGATCGTCATCTATCCCAACTCCGACTATCCCGGTCTCCTGCTCAAACTGCTGGAGCCGTTCGCCGAGCGTGACATCAACCTCTCGCGACTCGAATCCCGTCCGAGCGGCGAGCGTCTCGGCGACTACGTCTTCCACGTCGACTTTCAAGCTGGGCTCTACGAGGATCGGACCCAGGGCGCACTCGCAGAGATCGAAGCCCTGGCCGAAGACGGCTGGGTCAAGCGGCTGGGATCGTACGACACCGAACACGTCGTCTCGTAGTCGACACCCGAATTCTGTCCTCTCGCCACAAACAGTAAGTTCCGGGCCGTCGTACTGTCACCCAGGTATGACATCTAGATCCAATCCCTTCGACGACATCGAGCGGATGTTCGACCGTCTGAGCGACCAGTTCGCCGAGTTCGACCCGGTCGAACTCGGGAGTATGGGGGCCATCGCCGTCGACGTTCGCGACGAGGGCGACGCGATCGTCGTCGTCGCCGACCTGCCGGGCTACGAGACAGACGATATCGAGGTGACGCTGAACGACGAGCGGACGCTCCACCTCTACGCAGAGCGCGAGAGCGAAACTGAAGAGACAGAAGAAGGGGTCTACGTCCGGCGTGAGCGAACGCAGGAGTCGATCGAACGGACGATCTCACTGCCCGACGCGGTCGAAGACGGGGAGACGAGCGCCGGCTACGACAACGGCGTCCTCACTGTGACGCTGCCGAAACAGACGCCCGACGAGGACAGTCGGTCGATCCCGGTCGAGTAGCTAGTCGTCGTCTTCGGGCGGTTTCACGACCCAGCCGACGATCCGCTGGCCGAGCCCGCCGGCCGCGTCGCCGGGCGTCGAGACGTACTTCGAGACCAGCAGGACGACGGCAGCGAGTCCGAGCAGCGCCGCCCCGGTGGCTGGCTCGCCCTGCAACAGCAGAAAGTCCACTCCCGGGAGCGCGAGCATAACTGCGATGAAGATCGCGCCCATCTGCTGGAACGTATCGAAGATTCCCTGCGCCATCGCCCGGAGTTGGCCACCGAGGGACAAAAGCCCAGCGTCGTGAGCCGTTCTCACTCTCCGGGATCGAACGGGAACCCTTTCGCCCCAGCGGTTCGAAGGAGCGGACATGTTCACAGGTATCGTCGAGACGACGGGCACGGTATCGGCAATCGACGATCAGGCAGGCGGCCGCCGCCTCCGGATCGACGCGCCGTTCGAGGGACTGACTGAAGGACAGTCGATCGCCGTCGAGGGCGCGTGTCTCACTGTCGAAGACTTCGGCGAGGGCTGGTTCTCGGTGTTCCTGGCCGAGGAGACGCTCGACCGGACGTATTTCGGGACGATCTCGGAGGGTGACGGCGTCAATCTCGAACGTGCGCTCCCGGCTGGCGGGCGCTTCGACGGCCACTTCGTGCAGGGTCACGTCGACGCGACGGCCGAGATTCTCGCCATCGAGGAAGTGGGCGACGACTGGCGTTTTACCTTCTCGGTTCCCGACGGCCAGGACCGGTACCTCGTCGAGAAGGGGTCGATCGCGATCGACGGCATCTCGCTGACGATCGCCGCCCGCAACGACGACTCGATCGAGGTGGCGATCATCCCCGAGACCTACGACGTGACGACGCTGGGCGAGAAGTCGGTCGGCGATCCGGTCCACGTCGAGGTCGACGTGATGGCAAAGTACGTCGAGCGGATGCTGGAAGCCGACGACCAGCAGCCGGGCTGGGTCGAGCGCGCGACTGACGAATAGCGCGGAAGTCGAGTCAGGCGTCGAACTCGGTCGGCTCGGACCGGGGTTGGGGCTGGTCGTGGACGCGTTTGTACGCCAGTCGATAGGCCTGGAGTTTCCGGTAGAGCAGGTAGCCGAAGACGCCGTCGAAGACGATCACGAACAGCAGGAAGCCGCCGAACCAGCTCGTTCCCGCGAGGTCGGCGAACAGATCCGGCGCGAACAGCGTCATCGTGTTGTAACTGGCGTGAAGGACCGCAGCGATCAGCAGTCCCTTGAGGACGATCGGGCCGGCGTCGTCGGGGTTGAACTTCGCGAGCCCGAGGTAGTAGCCCGCGAACGCGGAGTAGATGACGTGGCCCGGCCCGGCCATCGCGCGCACGGTAGAGATTCCGGTCCCGGCCAGTATGACGTTCTGAGCCCCGCCCGCTGCCGCGATGTTACGCGTGATGTAGATCGCGTTCTCGATCGTCGCGAAGCCGAGTCCGGCGACCGCACCGTAGACCGCACCGTCGATGACGGCGTCGAAGCGGTCGTCTCTGAAGGGATAGAGCCGGACGGCCAGGAGCTTCACGAACTCCTCGACGGGCCCGACGACCAGGAAGAAGAATGCGACGAGCGTGAGTTCGACCCCGAACGAGGCGAAGATGTCCGGCAGTATCGAGTTGAGCACGCCGGCGAAGCCCGCAAAGAGCACGCCGAGCAGGAAGGTCCCGACGAGCAGCGACAGCGGTTCTGGTGTCGTGATGTCGGTCCGCCAGACGAACACCGCCAATCCGAGCGCGGGGACGGCCGACAGCACCACGAGCGTCCCGATCCAGGGCTCGGTCAGACTCCCGAGCGTCCCCAGCGCGACCTCGCCGAGCAGGATGAACAGCGCGAGCACGACGACGAACGCCCGCGCCGTGTAGAGAATCGCCCGGTGGAGCGCGACCGCGAGCGAGTCAAGTGCCGTCCGCTGCTCCCAGTCGACGACGTCGTACAGATCGAGCCCCTCGTCGTTTCGCGCCTGGACCGGATCCCGCCGTCTGTCCATGTACCGACCACGGACCCTCGACCCTAATGACTTTGCCCGCCCTAGTATGTGGCTAAAGAACATTATGTATTTCAGGGGTGGGTTTATGTGACGTGACGGGCCCAGTGGAGGCAATGACACGCTACAGCGCCAGTCGCGGAATGATGTACTCGGCACCGCCGGGGCCCGAAGACGACGAGGACGAGGCGGCGATCGAGACGGCTGCGTCGGGCGAACCGACCGCGGCAGACGACTAGAAGTCTCGGTCGGCAATTCAGCCGGACGAGTAGCAGTCTCGACCCTGCGGGGCGGACAGAGCGGAACGAGCCATTTTTCGCAGTCGGTCGGCTAGGGCCGCCAATGAGTCTCACAGCCGGCGTCGTGGCCGTACAGGGCGACGTCAGCGAGCACGCCGGGGCGATCGAATCGGCCGCACAGTCACACGGCGAGACGGCCGAGGTCGTCGAGATCCGCCAGTCGGGGATCGTCCCGGACTGTGATCTGCTGGCGATCCCGGGCGGCGAGTCGACGACCATCTCGCGGCTCCTTCATCGGGAGGGGATCGCCCCCGAGATCCAGGAGCACGTCGAGGCCGGCAAGCCGATTCTGGCCACGTGTGCGGGCCTGATCGTCTGTTCGAGCGACGCCAACGACGACCGCGTCGATACCCTGGATCTGCTCGACGTGAGCGTCAAGCGCAACGCCTTCGGCCGGCAGAAGGACAGCTTCGAGGCGAACCTGGATGTCGACGGACTGGACGACCCCTTCCACGCGGTGTTCATCCGCGCGCCCGTCATCGACGAGGTGGGCGACGCTGACGTGCTGGCGTCGTGGGACGGCCGCCCGGTCGCCGTTCGGGACGGGCCCGTTCTCGGGACTTCCTTCCACCCCGAACTGACGGGCGATTCGCGGATTCACGATCTGGCTTTCTTCGAGTGAGCGCGAAGTAGAATCCAGCAGACTCCGAGCGAGAGCAGCAACGCTGCGACGAGGTGACTCTCCCAGAGCGCGGGCTCTGGAAGTGGGTCGACGCGAGTCAGCGAGACCACCCACCGAACGTTGAGGACGGACACGACGAGTCCGAGACCGATCGCACCGCCTTCGATGACCAGTGAGTGCGTCGCTCCCTTCGTCAACCCTCTGAGACCGACCAGCAGGAGTCCGACCACGACACCGGGGACGAGAATAGTAATGAGAGAGCGGAAGAACCGAAACAGACTGCCGTAGTTGCTGGCGGTCAGATGGTACACCTGCCCCTGATAGCGGATGTGGTAGTCGCCGCGCTCAGACGAACTGTAATCAGTGAGATAGGTAAATTCCGATGGAGGATCCGAGACGGTGACGAGTGTGTATGAATCGTCTCCGATGGCCTGCCGGACCACCGCCTGTGTCTCCGGGGAGAGTGACTCGAACGAATACGTCTCGACTGGCTGGGACGCCTCCGAGTGACTGACAGTCGTGTCCGGCTGCGCTCGAAACCCGTACGCGTTGGCCTGGCCGTCGACGGCGGCGGCCCCCACCGAAGTCAGGAGTACCAGCACTCCACATGCCAGCACGAGACGGGAGCGACTCGGAGCCATCGTGTTCACGGGCCGACAAGCACGGCTAAATTCTTTGTGGAATCACGGACTGACGGGGTTTTTGTCCACCCGCCACCTCGCCCCGGGTATGACTGACGCAGACGTGCTCGACGAGGTGTTCGCGGTGATCGAGGACCGCAAGGAGAACCTCCCTGAAGACTCCTATACGACCTCGCTGTTCACCCACGAGAAAGGCGAGAACGCGGTCCTCGAAAAACTGGGTGAGGAGATGACCGAACTCGTCCTCGCCGCCAAAGACGACGACCGCGAGGAGATCGCCTACGAGAGTGCCGACATCGTCTATCACATGCTGGTGTTGCTGTCGATGAAGGACATGGATCTGGAGGATCTGCGGGCGGAGTTGGCTGAGCGACGGTGATAACGAGATTCCGAGCAGAGCGAGGAATCTCGAAAAGCGGGACGTTTCACCGGACGGGAGCGAGGCCACCCGAGGAGTAAAAAGTGGTCTCACTCCACTCGCTCGAACCGATGCCGAACGACCTCGCTGTCGTCGTCCCACTCGAACGTGTCGTGGGCGTGCTGGAGACGTTTCTTGTAGTGCTCGAGATCAGGCGACCCCTCGCGCTGTGCGTCTTCGTCGGTGAGATCGCCCAGCGTCCGCTCGGTCACGTCGGTCACTTCGAAGGTATCGCCGTCGATGTCGAAAGTGTCGCCCTCCTCGGCGTAGGCCTGCCCGCGGTGCATCTGCGTGATCTCGCCGCTGTGGACCTTCTCGATCAGGTGCTCGCCAGGGAGAATCTCGGTCGCGTCTCGGTGAGTCATGGCCGATTGTTCGGGCCGCGTCGACAAAAGCGATGGCTCCGCGGCAGCGACCGTCCGGGTGGACAGCGCTGTCGCTCTCACCTGTGGCGTCGATAAAAACGGAATCGCCGTGAAGCGATAGTGCGAATCTACTGTCGGACGACGTTAGTCGCGCGCGGACCCTTGGGGGCCT
>ENA-ORDC01000348-ORDC01000348.1-marine-metagenome-genome-assembly--contig:-NODE-348-length-47698-cov-6.556645_pt1 | contig 47698 bp, 52 predicted proteins | sample MGYA00237783_ERZ508515 | MGnify/ENA primary metagenome ERZ508515 (study PRJEB26186, sample SAMN06268792) | marine metagenome | isolation source: Eden Landing Ponds, San Francisco, CA, USA | place... | reverse complement strand
GGGGGCGGGGCTCGGGTCGGCGCTGGGGCTGGCCGATCCCACCGCCGACGGGGCGGCGCCGCAGATCGCCGGGCAGGAGGAGGCCGGGGCGCCCACCGTGCGGGCGCTCGGTCTCGCCAAGATGGCGCGGCTGCTGCCGGCGGCGCTGGTGGCCCCGGTGCCGGGCGACGGGCCGGAGGCCTGGAGCGATTGGGCGGCGGCGCGCGACCTGCTGACCGTGCCGGCCGCGGAGATCGCCACCTACCGTGCCCGCGCCGCCGCCGACCTGCGCCCGGTGGCGCAGGCGCGAGTGCCGCTGGCCGGCGCTGAGACCGCGCGGATGCACGCTTTCCGACCGCACGACGGCGGGCCCGAACATTTCGCCATCGTGATCGGCGAGCCCAGCCCGGAGGCGCCGACCCTGACCCGGCTGCACAGCGAGTGCTTCACCGGCGACCTGTTGGGCAGCCTGCGCTGCGACTGCGGCGACCAACTGCGCGGCGCGGTCGACGCGATCGCTGCCGCCGGCAGCGGCGTGCTGCTGTACCTGGCGCAGGAGGGCCGCGGCATCGGTCTGGTCAACAAGCTGCGCGCCTACCGCCTGCAGGACGCCGGCGCCGACACACTGGAGGCGAACACCGCGCTGGGCTTCGACGCCGACGAGCGGGTCTACCTGCCGGCGGCCGAAATGCTGCGCCAGCTCGGCTTCGACCGGGTGCGGCTGCTGACCAACAACCCCGACAAGGTGACCGCGCTGGCCGCCTGCGGCATCGAGGTGGTGGAGCGCGTGCCTCATCACTTCCCGTCGAACGACCACAACGAGCTCTACCTCGACACCAAGGCGCGGCGCTTCGGGCACCTGTACTAGGCAGCCGGCGCCGCGCGACGCGGAAGGATTTGCCGGGCAGGCCGCCGACGCCGGCCGAGTCCGGGCTGTTGGGGTTGGCACGCCACGTGCATATCGCTTGGGCGACTTGGTCCAAGAGGCAGTGCATGTACTTTCCCGGCAACGATCAGGATCACGGCGGCGCCGGCCGGCTGCAGATGCGGCCCGGCCAGGCCGACTTCGCCAAGACGGCGAAGTCGGAGGACTTCAGCTTTGGCGACTTGGTCGACACGCTGAACCCGCTGCAGCACATCCCGGTGGTGTCCAGCCTGTACCGCGAACTGACCGGCGATCAGATCGCCGCGGCGCCGCGGATGATGGGCTCGGTGCTGTACGGCGGCGCGACTGGAATGGTCAGCGGCCTGGCCAACGCCGTCGCCTATCAAGACAGCGGCAAGGATCTGGGCGAGCACGCCGTGGCCATGGTGTTCGGCGACGGCACCGAGGATGCGGGTCCGCAGGCGACGCCGGTCGCGGCGGCGTCCGCCGCCGACAGCGCCGCGCAGGATGCCGCCGCGCCGACACACGGTTCCGGGCCGAGCGACGAGTCCCTCAGCACCGCCGGCAATTCCGGCGCGGCAGCGTCGCCGGCTTCTGCCGCCGAGTCGAACCAGGCCACGGCTTCGGCCGGGCCCGCGGTGGGCAACGCGGCGCTGCAGGCGCTGATGCGCGATCTGCAGGCCGGCGGCGCCCTGCAGGACGGCGCGGCGGCGACACCGGCGGGCGGCAGCGAAAGTCGGCCCGAGCCGCGCGAGACACAGCGCCAGCAGCAGGCGGCCGCGCCCGGCACCTTCATGCCGATCCGCCAGCACGACGTTGTCCCCGGCACCGGCCCGCGCCCGAGCGCGGCCGCGCTGCGCGCCGAAGGGGACCTGATGGGTAGCAAGCGCGTCCAGGCCGCGCCGAAGGATGCGCGCACGTCGCAGCGCGAACCGGCGGCCGCCGATCAGCGCGAACGGACGGCGGAGACCGCGGCGGCCCAGGCGCCCCAGGCCACCGGCAAGCCCGCCGACGGCGCCGACGCGTCCGCCGGCGGGACGGCCTTCAGCAACGGCGACTTTGCCGACCGGATGATGCGCGCGCTGGACAAGTACCAGAACCTGCGCGACCGCTGATCCGCAAGCCGTCTGAGACGGCTGGCGTCGCGCCGGCAGCGCGCGCTATAGAGCGGCCATGGACCTGACGGTGACCCGCGACGGCGACAGATGGTGGGCCGCGCTCGACGACGGGCGGCATTTCCGCTGCGCGATGGGCCGCGGCGGCTGCGTCCGCGCCAAGCGCGAAGGCGACGGCGCCACCCCGATCGGCGCCTGGCCGATGCGCCGCCTGCTGTACCGCCCGGACCGCCTGCCGGCAGCGCCGGAGACCGGCCTGCCAGTGGCGCCGCTCAGCCCGACCGACGGTTGGTGCGACGACCCGGCGGATGCGACCAACTACAATCGGCCGGTCACCCTGCCCTTTTCCGGCAGCCACGAGGTGCTGTGGCGCACGGACGGCCTGTACGACCTGATCGTCGTGCTGGGCCACAACGACGCCCCACCGGTGCCGGGCGCCGGTAGCGCCATTTTCCTGCACTGCGCCCGGCCCGACTATGCGCCCACCGAGGGCTGCGTGGCGCTGGCCCGGCCCGACTTGCTGGCCGCACTGGCCGGGGTCGACCCGGCCAGCCGGGTGGTGGTCCGCGGCTGAGCGATCAGGGCTCCTGCGCCAGGTTCACCGGATAGCCCCCGGCCAAGTCGTTCTCGAACTTGCACTTGGCGCTGTCGACGGCGACGAGGCACTCGGATTCCGCGTGCTCCTGCGCCTTCGTCATCTGGGTCGCGTCCGGTCCCTGGGCACAGGCCGCAAGGGCGAGGCAGCTGAGTATGCCGAGAAGTGCGCGCATCGTATCCTCCGTATCTCGCTTGAGAGCTTTGCCTGAGATATCGGGCCGCGAGCCGGAGAAATCCACCGGAGCGCGCCAAGCCGACCGGCAGCGGCTCAGGCCGGACGCTCGCCGAAAATCGCCGTCCCAAGCCGGACGTGGGTGGCGCCCAGCTTGACCGCGGTCTCGTAGTCGCCGCTCATCCCCATCGACACGGCCGGCAGGCCGTTGCGCGCCGCGATCTCCGCCAGCAGCGCGAAATGCGGCGCAGGCTCCTCCTCGATCGGCGGGATGCACATCACGCCCGCGACCGGCAGACCCAGCTCGTCGCGGCAGCGGGCGATGAAGGCGTCGGCATCCTGCGGTGTGAGTCCCGCCTTTTGCGACTCCTCGCCGGTGTTGACCTGCACGTACAGCGCCGGCCGGCGGCCGACCTTGTCCATCGCCTTAACCAGCGCGGTCGCCAGCTTGTCGCGGTCCAGCGATTCGATTACGTCAAACAGGGCGACCGCGTCCTCGGCCTTGTTGCTCTGGAGCGGCCCGACGAGGTGAAGCTCCAGGTCCGGATAGCGCGTCTTCAGAGCCGGGTACTTGCCTTCGGCCTCCTGCACGCGGTTCTCGCCGAACACGCGATGGCCGGCGGCCAGCGCCTGTTCGATCCGATCCGCCGCATGCTTCTTGGACACCGCTACCAGCGTCACCGCAGACGGGGCCCGCTCCACGGCGCGCGCGGCCGCGGCGATCGCCTCCCCCGTCTCGTGAAGGCGCGCGGCCACATTGGCCTCGGGCGGAGTCGCGGACGACGTCCGGGACGGGTCGGATACGTTCATGCCACTGTCTTAGCCTAGACCGGGGGCGCCTGAGAAGGGTCGGCCATCGCCGCAGCGTTTGCGTCGGTCAAAGGCTGTCCGATGTCCCAGAAATTCGCGGCCATCGGATATAAAAGAAGGGGGCGGGAAAACCCGCCCCCTTCGACGATTCGGCTGTTGCCGGTCGTCTTAGAACGACAGCGCCAGGCCGGCGATGCCGAGGATGCCGTCGGACTCGTTGCCCGTGTCGGCCTCCCAGTTGGCGTACAGGACCGTAAAGGAGGTCGTGATTCCCGGGCCGAGCGCGTACTCGACGGCGCCCTGGTAGGTCTCGTACTCCTGGTCGCCGCCACCGGCGTTGCCCTCGGTCTCGCTCCAGAGACCCATGACACCCACGGACCACGGGCCGGTGGTGTAGGACACGCCAGCGTCGAAGGCATTGCCGTCGTCCCGGCTGTCACCGCCGCCAGGGTTCTCGGAATCCTGCATCAGCCAGGAGCCGCCGACGGTGAAGCCGCCGTAGCCCAGGTTGAGGCCGGCCGAGTACATCGCCGGGCTGTCACCGTAGAGGGCCGGGTTCTCGTCCATGATCTCCCGGTAACCACCGGCGACCGCAACGTCGAAGCCGTTGAACGAGCGCACGAAGTTGGCGCCGAGCGACACGCCGTGGTTACCCTCGGCGGCCGGGGTCGGGTTCACCGGGAAGTTGGCGCCATCGCCGCTGCCGGTGACGGCCGGCTGGTAGGACGCGCCCACCTGGAAGCCGGCGAAACGCGGGGTGTAGTAGCTGACCTGGTTCTCGTCGTTGCCCCAGTCGCCGAAGGTGGAGCCCGACGGATGACGGAACACGCCGCCGTTGTAGCCCTGGGCCGGCGCCACGAACGCGGTCACCCAGCCGGAGTTCACCGGCACGCCGACGTTCGGCGCGGAGTACTGCATCAGGTACGCGGCGGTGTTCTCGGAACCGAGCAACACGCGGCCGAACGAGCCCTCGACGTAGGCGTAGTTCTCGTCGATCTGGTCGCCGCCGAACTGGCTGAAGCTCTCGAGCTGGACCTGAGCGCCGACGGTGATGCCGTTGTCGAGCGTGGTCTCGCCACTGAAGTGGATCTCACCGTCCGAGAAGTGGCCGGTCTCGTTGTAGTCGCCCAGCGCGTCGTCCTCGACGTCGCCGAAGCCGAAGAAGTTGTTCATGTAGCCGCCGACGCCGAGCTCGATGCCCTGGGCGTTGGCGCTACCGGCCATCGCGAACGAAGCCGCGATCAGGGCCGTCGTGCCGTACAGAGTCTTTTTCATCCCGTGCCTCTCCAAGAGTCCGAAATTGCCCAACTGCACCCCCCGTTGCGGCCCCTTACCGGGGCACTCCGGCGGATGTCATTGCCCCCTGGCGCTTAACGTTTGCGCCAAAAGCGCCCTCTGTATCCGCAATCGGACCCGTTTCCGTCAAGCCGAAGCACGTCGGCGTAGTGTCGAATTGTCTACACTGTGGCAGCACTGCCACAGTTCGGAAAGCTGCCAGGACGGTGAAGGGGTTATACGGCGAGCTTGTCACCGTGTCGCAAATAGCCGAGCTCCCGCATCAGCTTGCCATGGACGTCCAGCAGCCGGTCGACCTGGGCTTGGCTGAGCTCCTCGCGCCAGCCGCCGGCCTTGCCCTTGCGGAAGAACGGCGTGCTGCCGTCGGGCCGGGCCTCGATGAAGGAGGACTCGCGCTCCTGGCGCGACAGCTCCTTGAACGACGCGTGCCGGATCGCCTGCTTGAGGCGCGCGCTGTCCTTCGGCAGGCCCAAGAACTTCTGCAGCTTGCCGAACGCCTTCACCGGCTCGCGCTGCATGTCCTCGTAGCGCATCACGTGCACCGTCAGGCCCGGCGCCTTGGTCCAGGACCGATAGTGCCGGGTCCAGTCGCACAGCGCCTGCATGGTCTGGCCGCCCGACGGCGGCAGCTGATAGTCGGGATCGCACAGCCCCTCCACCGCCAGCTCGTAGCTGGTCTGGTAGTGGTGCGCGAAAGAGACCGCGACGTCGAGCGGGTTGCGGACGACGTAGATCGCGCCGGCCGTTGCGTCCGGCGTGATCAGCGGCTGGCCCTGATAGGTCACCAGCGCGTTGTGCGTCTTCACGAACACGTCCTTCGGCGCCCAGGACTGAGCGAACCAGCGGTGCACCTTGGGCCGCCACTCGAGGATGTCCTGCTCGGTCAGGTCCTCCTCGGGCTTGCCGGACAGCTGGGCGTAGTGCATCAGGAAGCCGTCGCCGAGCACGAACTTCGGCAGATCGTTGATCGGCAGCGGCTTGTCGCCGCCGTAGATCAGGTTGGCGAGGAACGCCCGCAGCCACGTGTTGCCCGACTTGGGATAGCTCGCCAGCCAGATGATACCCGTCATCGCCACTCTGTCGTGATTGCCGCCGTAGATTGCCGCGTCGCCGGTCGCGCGTTGCCGCGTGTGCTTCGTCCGCGGTCATAGTCGCCTTGGCGGCGCCGCGCAACGCCACCGGCACCGCCGCCTTAGCGGCCGGCGGCAGGGTTGCATCCGCGGCGCGCGAGGCGTTAGGTAGCAGGCGCTTTATGGCACTTTGGCGCCGCAGTGCGTCCTCCGAAATCGCATGCAGGATTGCACCCCCCATGCAGCAGCAGGCGCGCAGGTTGACGGCGGAGCAGGCGTTCGAGCTCGCGCGCCAGTCGCAGGCCGACGGCCAGCTCGATGACGCCAAGCGCCTGTACGAGAGCCTGCTGCGGTTCCAGCCGAACCACGCCGGCGCGCTGACGCTGCTCGGCTCGATCCACTACCAGCGCGGCGACGATATCCAGGGCGACGCGTTCGTGGACCGGGCGGTGCAAATCTACCGCGAGGCCGTCGCCCAGGCGCCCGACCAGACCGCGATGCGCGCGGCCCTGGTCAACCAGTTGCTGGCCCGCGACCGGGCGGACGAGGCCCTGCGCTATCTCGACGCCCTCGAGCTGCAGATGAACCCCGTGCGCAGCGACGCCAAGACCTTTGCGTCGACCCGCGCACAGGCGGTCGAACGCGGCCGGCCGCCGATCGTCATCAACACGGTGCCGAAAAGCGCCAGCGAGACGATCTGGAACCGGCTCGCCGCGGGTCTGGGCATGGCGCAGTCGCACCTGTCGATCGGCCTGTTCCCCGACTGCTGCATCGTGCCCTATCGCATGCGCACCTTCATGGACGGCGGGGTGATCGCGAAGGAGCACATTCCCGCGACGCGGCACAACGTGCGCCAGCTCACCGAAGCCGGCATCGACCGCATGGTGTTCCACGTCCGCGACCCGCGGCAGGCGACCTTGTCGTGGGCGCACTTCGTGCAGGACGACGTGTCGATGCGGCTGATGGCGCCGATCTGGCGCAAGGTGGTGCCGCCGGCGGCGGTGCTGGCCAAAGGGGTGGAGGCGACGATCGACTGGTCGATCGACGTCTACCTGCCAAGGCTGGTGCAGTTCATGGCCGACTGGGACGCGGTAGGTCGCGACCCGGATCAGCCGCTGCAGGTCAAGTTCCTGAGCTTCGAGCGCTTCCGCACCGACGGCGACGGGTACTTCGAGGAACTCCTGTCGTTCCACGGGCTCGACAGCGCCGAGTTCGATCCCGGCGCCGAGGCGGAGGACGTGCACTACCGCAAGGGCGAATTGGACGAATGGCGGCAGGTGTTCACCCGGCGTCAGGCCAAGCGCGCCTGGGAGAAGCTGCCGCGCGACCTGTGCCGGCACTTCGGCTGGAAGGCCTGAGCCGGCGCGCTGCGAGCCGGCACGAACCTGCAGCCGCCTGCGGCAGGAATTGCCTTGCCGCCCGCCGGAGCGCTATAGAGGCGCGAGCCGGTGCAGCGGGATAGAGATCGGCGTCTGACCACGGTCGGCCGGGCGCCTGAAAATGGGACGGTAGCGACGATGCTTGGACGAGTTTGGGCCGCGCGTAGGAGCGGCCGAGTGGCACTTGCGGTGCTGGGCGCGATCGCGGTGGCGGCCTGCAGCGGCAGCGGCACCAGCAACACCGAGAGCCCCTATCCGGACGACGACGCCCGGCGCGTGGAGGTGGTCGTCGCGGCCGAGCGCGAGGTCCGCGAGCGCGTCGACGGGATCGGCCCGCTCGTCGCGCACCGGGGCCTCGGTGACTGCCGCGGCCTCGCCGCTCGCCGCCGTCTTACCGCTCGCCGTCGTCTCACCGCCTGCCGCGGTCTCGCCGCTCGCCGCCGTCTCGTCGCGTTGGCTCGTCATGTCCCAGCCTACGCGGCCGGGGGCGGGCCGATTTCTGCCGCACGGCTGCGGGTGTTTATAAGCCGGGCGGGGCAACCGCGGGGACGGACCCCGATGAAGTATCTCCGACTCCGCCTCCGGTTCGACGAGGCAGCCATCCACCCGATGCAGCGGTTCGTCCGCGACAGCGACCGGGTCGAGCGCGACCTGCTCCTCCACGGGACCACCGGGACCGACGGCTTCGACACCCTGCTGTTCTACGTCGAGGGCGACGTCGACCCCTACGCGGCGGCCCTGGAGGCGGTCGACTCGATCCACGACTACGACATCTCCAGGCTGGACGACGACGGCTTCTACGCCTACATCGAGCAGGAGCCCTCGGACCTCGACGAGACGCTGTTCGACACGTTCTCGCGGCCGGGCGTCATCGTCGTCCCGCCCGTGGAGTTCGGCTCCGACGGCACCGCGGAACTGACGATCCTCGGCAAGCCCGCGGCCCTGCAGTCGGCCCTGGAGTCGATCCCGGACGCCGTCGACGCCGACGTCGAGCGCATCGGCGAGTACGACGGGGGACGGACGGGGTTCGACCCCGGCCTGACCGACCGCCAGTACGAGGCGGTCGCCGCCGCGGTCGAGGGGGGCTACTACGAGACCCCCGCCGAGTGCTCGGTGGAAGACGTCGCGGCCGAACTCGACTGCGCCTCGGGCACCGCCGCCGAACACCTGCGCAAGGCCGAGCGGAAGGTGATGCGGGAGCTAGTCGCCCAGCGGCGCTTCGAGTGAGGCTCCCGGTTCGCGCGTCGCTCCCTATCGCTCCCCGTCGCCGTCGCCTCCCCCCGTCAGCCGCTCGCGCTCCCGGCTGAGGATGCGCTCCCAGACCGAGAACAGCGCGCTGTCGAGTCCGTAGATCTCGTCGATCCCGCTGACCCACCGGTCGTCGGCGAACAGCAGGCGCTGGAACTCGCGGACGCGCGGCGACAGGGCCTCCCCGAGCGCGTAGTGACGAACCGTCTCCCCGCGGGCCCGCGTCGCGAGGTCGGCCGGCACCGTCACGCCGAAGGCGGGGGCGGCGTGCAGGAACCACTCCAGGTGGCTGATCGCGGCCGCGAACCGGAACCGCGCCGCGAAGCCGTCGACGAACCCGACCGCGGGGGCGCCCCGCACCAGGACGTCCCGGGGCCGGCTGAACTGCGGTGCGGAGACGTGGTCGAGGCCGCTGTCGGCGGCGATCCGGCGGGCGACCCGTCGCAGGCGCCACTCGGCGTACCGCGACCCCGGCAACAGCGCCAGTTCGTACCAGAGCGGCATCCACTCGCAGAACGGCTCCGGGTAGCCCGCGTCCCCGAGGAGGACGGCGACGACCGACCGCGCCGCCGCCGTCGGGAGCGCCGTCTCGCCCCGTTCGAGCGCCGCCACGGTCGCGTCGACGTCGACGGTCAGTTCCGTCTCCAGGCCGAGCCCGCGGCTCACGTCGGCGACGTACTCGGCCCCGAACCGGTACCAGGGGGCGAACGCCGCGGGCCGGCGGAGGGCGACCAGGCGCAGGACTGTCACGGTGGGCGTTGCGCCCGCCGCGCCGTAGCGGTGTCGGTCGACCGCATGTCTCCGTCAACCGTCCGGGTCTCGTCAACCGTCCGGGCCCCTGTCAGTCGTCCGCGCCGCCCTCGCGATCGACTAGCTGGTCGGTGAGCCCCCACTCGGCGGCGCGCTCTTTCGCCTCGGCCCGGGCGCGCTCGCGGATGGCGTCGATGGTCTCCTCGTCGCCCAGGAACGCCTCCACCGGGTCGGCCGCCTCGGCGTCGAGCCGGTGGTCGGGCGCCGCCTCGCGGGTCCGCTCGGCGAGCCGCTCGTCGCGGGCGAGTCGCTCGGCCGGCAGGGCCGGGGGCACCGTGAGCGCCGGGGCCTCGGGCGACTCGTGGGCCGCGGCGAGCGCGGCGGCGTCGAGTTCGTACACCTCGACCTGGTAGGGACCCGGCGGCGCGAGGTCGGCGAGCGCGTCGGCCCCGTCGGCGTCGCTGGCGGGATCGTAGGCCAGCACGGGAACCCCCTCTTCCAGGGTGAGCACCGCGCGCGTCTCGCCGTCCAGGAGCAGCGCGTCCTGTGGCTCCAGCACGAGGTAGCCCGTCAGTCGGTCGTCGAGGGCCGCCGAGAGCGTGACGGACAGGTCGCTGACGACCCGCGAGCGGACCAGCGTGCCGCGGGGGACCTCCACCGGTCGAGTTCCTGCCATCTATCGTGTCACACCCGGTCGGGCACGACCGCGCTCCGGAAGCGATCCGCGACGGACGCCTCCGACCCCTCGCGGACGTCGAGCCGGGCCCCGGCCTCGCGGAACGCCTCGCTGGCCGGATCGTCGGGCGCGTGGGCCAGGAGCGGTTCGCCCGCCCGCCGGGCGGCCCGAACCGCGTCCCGCTCGGGGACGAGCGCCAGCAGTTCGCCGCCGAAGTAGCGCCCGGCCTGGTCGGCCACCCGGTCGGTCGCCTCGTCGTCGCGGACGCGGTTGAACACGTACCCGGCCGTCTCCGTGCCGTAGGAGCGGGCGTACTCCTGGACCTTCAGCCCGTCCGACAGCGACGGCACCGTCGGCTGGAGGACGACCACGATCCGGTCGGCCAGCACGACGGGGAGGACGGCGCTCTTCGACCCCAGCGCGGCGGGCGAGTCCAGCAGGAGCACGTCCGTCTCGGCCGCGAGTTCGGCGACCACGTCCCTGAGCCGCCCGGGGTCGGCGGCCTCGAACGCCGCCAGGCTCGTCCCGCAGGGGACGACGCGCATGCCGAAGCGATCGTAGGTGGCCTCCGAGACGTCGGTCCCGGTCTCCTCGACCAGCAGGTCGTGGAGGGTGACGTCGGCGTCGTCGAGGCCGGTGTGAAAGAGGAGGTTCGCCATCCCGGTGTCGGCGTCGATGACGGTCACGTCGTGCTCCGCCGCCAGCGCCATCCCGAGGGCGAGCGTGCTCGTCGTCTTGCCGGTGCCGCCCTTCCCGCTGGCGACCGCGAACGCCTCGACCATTCGGTCGCGAGTGTACGACGGGGACTGATAAGTGTTCGGTGGCGATAATCAGCGCCGAGAACGCGGGGCTTCGAATCCCCGGCCGCCGTCAGTCGATCGTCGGCACGTCGACCCGGTCGAGGACGTCCTCGATCACGGTGCGCTTTCGCACGTCGTCGACCTTCGCGTCCGGCGTGAGCACGAGGCGGTGGGCGAGCGCGGGCGGCGCGACCCGCTTTACGTCGTCGGGGGTGACGAACTCCCGCCCCGCGAGGACGGCCGCCGCGCGACTCGCCTCGAACAGCCGCTGGGTCCCCCGCGGCGAGACGCCCACCTCGACCCGCCGATCCGAGCGGGTCGCCCGCGCGAGTTCGGCCATGTACTCGAGGAGATCGTCGTCGACCCGAACCGACTCGGGGGCGGACCTGACGCCCACGACCCGGTCGCGGTCGAGGACGCTCGCCACCGAGGGGGCGCGGTCGTGCCGCCCCGCCCGCCGGCGCAGCAGTTCGACCTCGCCGGCCATGTCCGGGTAGCCCATCGCGGTCTTGACGACGAACCGGTCGACCTGCGCCTCCGGGAGCGCGAAGGTACCCTCCTGCTCGACGGGGTTCTGCGTGGCAATGACGAAGAACGGTTTCGGGAGCGGGTAGGTCTCGCCGTCGACGGTGACCTGCCCCTCCTCCATCGCCTCTAGCAGGGCGGCCTGGGTCTTCGGCGGCGCGCGGTTGATCTCGTCGGCGAGGACGACGTTGGCGAAGATGGGCCCCTCCGAGAACTCGAAGGTCGCCTCGCGCTCGTTGTACACGCTGGTCCCGGTCACGTCGGCCGGCAGGAGGTCGGGGGTGAACTGTACCCGCGAGAACGACAGCCCCAGCGCCGTGGCGACGCTCCGGGCCGTGAGCGTCTTGCCCGTCCCCGGCACGTCTTCGATGAGCACGTGGCCCCGGGCGAGGACGCCGATCACGACGTGTTCGAGGAACGACCGATCGGCGACGACCGCCTCGCCGACCGCGTCGAGGACGGCGTCGCACGCTTCGCTTGCCTCGGCTACGTCCATGCCCGCTCCCGGAGCGCGGTCGCATTGAAGGTGGCGGTGGGGTCGGCGGCGGGCCCTCGAAATCCCTCGACGCCTTCCCGAACCGAAACCGATTAAACCGATGCCGACGCATTCGAAGACGAGCCGAGGTAGCCTAGCCTGGCCAAGGCGGCAGATTCGAAATCTGCTGTCCTTCCGGACTCGTGAGTTCAAATCTCACCCTCGGCGCCTCAACTTCTGTCGACGACCGCGCCGGGAGCCGACGCTCCGTCCCTCGCGGACCTTCATTCACCTTCACGAGAATGTATTATTTCAATGAATGAGTGGAATGTGCGGACAAACGTTCGCGAATTTCTACAAGAATCACGGGTGAGAATTAGAGCGGAATCTATAATACAAACAACCGAGCAGGGGGTACTAGCCCGAAGCACATGATCGCTGAAAATCGCACGGCCGAGGCCGCCACACCCGAATCGTCGTCCAGCAGCGAGTACCGCGCCTACGAGGTCCGGGACGGTGACGTCGCCACGACCCTCGTGCTCGCCATCGCGGACGTCGAGGGCGTCGATCCGCTCGACCTCGATTTCACGCTGAACGACTACGTCGACCCCGACGCGCTCAACCGACTGTTCGACGGGGACCGGGCGATGCGCTCGCCCGGCGCGTACGTCCAACTCACCGTCGCCGGGCGAGACGTCCGCGTCTCGGCCGCCGGCGAGGTCCGCGTCTCCGTCTGAGACGCCGGCACCGTCGACGCTCCCTTTTCCGGGGCCGCCCCGCCGCCGCGCTACGGATCGGCGCGGTGGCCGCCGCCGTTCGCGGCCGCGAAGGACGCGAGCCCCGCGTCCGGGCGCACGTCCGCCGCCTCGCGCGCGCCGTCGAGTTCGTGCCGGCCGAAGCGACCGACGAGGTACGCGTCCGCGTCCGACCGGTCGTCGGGGTTCGCCGTCCGCACCCAGACGTGCCGGTCGCCGCGCGTCGAGAGGTCGCGGGCCCACGACTCGGCGGCCGCGCGGCCGGGGAACGTGTGGCGCGTGCCCCGCCGGTACACCAGTCGGCCGACCGCGCCGTTGGTGCGCCGCGCCGAGGGCTTGACGTCCACGACGTACTCGCTCACGCCATCGTCTCGGAGTGGGGTGGCCTTCTATCCTTCCCTGGCGACGGCTGGCTCGCGGTGTCCTCGCCGGACGGGGAGAGAAGAGTCGTCGTCGACCGGTGTGATCCCGCGCCGTCGGCACCGAGTGGTGCTCGCTCAGTCGTCGGCGGGGACGTGCTCGGGCGCGGTCGCCAGCAGGCGGTCGAGCGCCTCGATCATCGCCTCGACGCTGGCGCGCGTGATGTCGGCGTCGCTGGAGGCGACCGACACCGAGCGGTCGCCGCGGGACATCCCCACCTCGACCGTGACGACGGCGTCGGTGCCGCCGGTGATGGCGTCGACGTGGTAGGAGTCGAGTTGCGCGTCCGCGCTCGCGCCGAGCGCCGAGCGCACCGCCGACACCGCGGCGTCGACGGGGCCGGAGCCGGTGCCGGAGGCGACGCGCTCCTCGCCGTCGACCTCCAGGCGGACGCTCGCGGTGGGCGTGCCGCCGCCGCTCGCGGCGGTGAGGTCGACGAGTTCGACCCGGCGGTCGCGCTCGCGGCCCTGGACGTCCTCGGCGATGGCGAGCAGGTCGGCGTCGGTGACGCGCTTGCCGCGGTCGCCGAGGCGCTTGACGCGCTCGACCACCGCGTCGAGTTCGTCGGGCTCGACGTCGACGCCGTGCTCGTCGAGGGCGGCCTTCACGCCCGCGCGGCCGGCGTGCTTGCCGAGGACGAGCCGGCGCTCGCGTCCGACGGTCTCGGGCGCGTAGGGCTCGTACATGGCGTCGTCCTTCAGCGTCCCGTCGGTGTGGATGCCGCTCTCGTGGGTGAAGGCGTTCTCGCCGACGACGGCCTTGTTCGGCGCCAGCGGGACGCCCGTCTTCCGGGCGACCAGCTGCGCGAGGTCGTACAGCTCGTCGAGCTTGCAGGAGTCGACGTCGTAGCAGTGGTGCAGGGCGATGGCCACCTCTTCAAGGGCGACGTTGCCGGCGCGCTCGCCGATGCCGTTGACCGTGCCGTGGACGAGGTCCGCGCCCGCCCGGAGGCTGGCGTAGACGTTCGTCATCGCCAGCCCGAGGTCGTCGTGGGTGTGCGTCGACACCGGGCCCAGTTTCGACAGCCGGGAGACGTACTCGAAGGTGGTCTCGGGGCTGGCGTGGCCGACGGTGTCGGCGTAGCAGATGCGGTCGGCGCCCGCGTCGAGGGCGCTCCCCAGCAGTTCTTCGAGGTAGTCCAGGTCGGCCCGGGAGCCGTCCTCGCCGATGACCTCGACCCAGAGGTCGTGGTCCTTCGCGTACTCGACGAGGTGCTCGGTGTTGGCCACGTTGTCGGCGTGGGTCGTCCCCACCTTGCCCTCGATGTGGCGATCGCTGGCGGGCACGACGAGGTTGACGCCGTCGACGTCGCAGTCCAGCGCGAGGTCGATGTCGCGCTCCAGGCCGCGGGCGAACGAGGTGACCGTCGCGTCGAGGTCGAGGGCGGCGACCCGCTTGATCGTCTCGCGCTCGCCCGGCCCGGTGCAGGCGCTGCCGGCCTCGACGAAGCCGAACTCGGCGCGGTCGAGCGCCCGGGCGATCTCCGCCTTCTCCTCGGGGGTCAGCGAGACGCCCGGCGCCTGCTCGCCGTCGCGCAGCGTCGTGTCCAGCAACTGTACGGTCGTGCCTGGAGCGAGCGACCCGCTGGACGCTCCCTCGAATAGATCGTGTGTTGTCAACGTCGTGTCCTGCTGAGAACTCTCAGCGTAGAATTTCGCGGCCAGCCGCCTCGCGGCGACTTACTCTATCCTCCGTCGGGGTGTCATCCGACATCGTACCTGAAACAGGTCGCTCCAGGGATAAATAGCCTCCGTTCGCCGCGCACGGGGACGTTCACGTCTCCACGAGTTCCACCTCGTCGCCCACCTCGACGTCGCTCGCGGCGCCTGCGGGCAGTTCGATCACCGTGTCCGCCGGGGCCCCGCGATCGATCCCGAGCCACGCGCGCAGTCGGGCGACCCGCTCGACGCGCCCGTCGCGGAGCCACACCGCGTCGATGTCGAACGGGACGAACAGCATGTGGAGATCCCGCCGCCCCGCGCCGTCGAAGCGGAACACCAGCGCGTAATCGTCGGGGATCGACCGCCGGAACATCAGCCCGCGCGCCTTGGCGAGGACCCCGTCGGCGGTCTCGACGGTCGTCGCCAGGGTCCGCTCGCCCCCGTCGCCGCGGTGTACCACTCTCACGGGCGTCCCTCGGACCCGGGGGACAAGTGGTTTTCCCGTCCGGTTCCCGGTCCCGGTCGTCCGCCGCCGTCTCCCCGCGGCTCCCGGTCGTCCGCCGCGATCCCACCACGTTCAAACCGCGCGGGCGCCTTCGATCCCCCATGGAGCGGACGCCCGACGGCACCCCGGTCGGGGTCGACGACCCCTACGAGCACGCCGGAGTCTGCGACCACCTCACCGGCGACGGGCGCTGCCGGTTCGCGCTCGACCGCGCGGGCGACGACCCGGCGTTCGCCGCCGATCGACGCGCCGACGACTACGCCTGCCTGACCGGTGACGAGGACTGCGAGTGGCGTGACTGCCCGCACTACCGGTCGACGACGGCGGCCCGCGAGTGCGCCCGCTGCGGGCTGCCGGAGGTCCGCATGGCGGGCGACGGCGACGCCCGCGCGCTGCTGGAGGAACACCACCTCTCCTACGGCGAGGGCGGGGCCGGCGGCGGGTCGGTTCGGCGGGCGGGGTCGGGCCGGGACGAGGAATCGGCCGTCGACGGGGACGCTCCGGGCGACGAGCCGAGCCACGAGATCACGGTCGCGCTGTGCCGGTGGTGTCACGCGAAGGTCCACCGGTCGATCGCGCGCATCGACGACGACGCCAGCCCCGACCCCGAAGCGCTCGCGGTTCGGGAGGAGCGCCGCGCCCGCGAACAGGCCGAGTTCGGGTTCCGGTCGGCGGCCGAGCGGTACGACCCGGGCGGCGGCCGATCCGACGGCGGCCGATCCGACGGCGGCCGATCCGACGGCGGCTGATCCGACGTCACCGATCGACAACCGGCGGAGCGGGACGGCTGCTCGGCGGTGGGCGAGCCGTTCACTCCCGCAGGGTGAACGCCAGCATGGCGAGGCCGTCGACCGCGACGGCAGCCCAGTAGCTACAGATCCGGTAGAGGAACACGACGGCCGCGGCGGGGCCGAGGTCGACTCCCCAGACGACGAGGCCACCGGTCAGTGCGACCTCGACGCCGCCGAGCCCGCCCGGGCTCGGGAGCCAGGTCGCCAGCCCCGCGAGGGGGACGAGCACCACCACGACCGAAAGCGGGATCGGGCGACCGACCGCGAGCGCGCAGAGCGCTAGCGGAAGCGCGTACAGGACCCAGCCCGCGAGGGCGACGGCCGCGGCGACCGCCACCCGCCGGCGATCCGCGGTGACGGCGTCCAGCGACCCGAAGTACTCCCCCAGCTGGCGGCTGACCCGATCCGGGTCGAGCGACCGCCCGAACGTGCGCTCCAGGCGCCCGCCGAGCCGCCGGATCGCCGCCCGCGCCGCCCGACTCGCCGAGACGAGCGTGGAAACGAGCGTCGGCCTGAACCGGGTGACCGCCAGCACGAGCGTCAGGATCCCGCCGAGGGCGACGGCCAGCCCGCCGAGGAACGGCCCGACGCCGGCCGGCCGTCGGCCGAGCGACAGGTGCGCCACGCCGACGGCGGCCAGCGCCACCGAGGCGAGCAGGTTCAGGAGGTCGGAGACGGTGATGCTGGCGAGAGTCCGCTCGTAGCTCGTCTCCACGGCGCGGCTCACCGTCAGCGCCATCAGCGCCGGGCCGCTGACGTGGCCCATCGGGAGCACCTGCTTCATGAAGTCGCCGGCGAGGTACGCGATTCGAAAGCGGAGCCCGGTCGCGCGCTCGGTCACCCCGCGGAGGACGCGCCGCTGGGCCTCGCTCCACGCCCCGACCGCGGCCAGCGAACTCGCCACGCCGGCGGTCACGTACCGCAGGTCGGCGCTGCGGAGTTCCGCCAGGATCCGATCGGCGCCAACGCCCCGGACGAGGAACGTCAGCAGGCCGGCCGCGACGAGGAACCAGCCGAGGCTCCTGAGTGCGGGTCTGAGCCGTCCGCTCGCGTCGTGCCGACGCACCGGTCGAACCGAGGGGCCGGCGGCGGTTGTAAGTTCGGCCGGCGGCTCGCCGGATGGGCGGCTCCAGGTCCTCCCTGCACGGGCCGGCGGCGGGCAGCGCCGGCGCCATTCGATTGCCTTTTGGTCCGCACCGGACTACTCCGTCGCAATGACCCGGATCGTCGTCATCGACAACCACGGCCAGTTCACCCACCTGGAGGGGCGGGCGCTGCGGGACGTGGGCGTCGACACCGACATCGTCGACAACACCACGCCGCCAGAGGGGATCGACGCCGACGGCCTCGTCCTCTCGGGCGGCCCGGACATGGATCGCATCGGCAACTGCCCCGACTACCTGGACCTCGACGTGCCCGTCCTCGGGATCTGCCTGGGGATGCAACTCATCGCGACCGAACTCGGCGGCCGGGTCGCCGGCGGCGACTACGGCGGCTACGCCGACGTCGACGTCGACATCCTCGACGCCGACGACCCGCTGCTCGGCTCGCTCGCGCCCACGACGCGCGTCTGGGCGAGCCACGCGGACGAGGTGAAGGAGCTCCCGCCGGGCTTTACTCGCACGGCGAGCAGCGACGTCTGCGACGTCGAGGCGATGAGCGACACCGACCGCGACCTCTACGGCGTCCAGTGGCACCCCGAGGTGGCCCACACCGAGCGGGGCCAGGAAGTGTTCGAGAACTTCCTGGAGATCTGTCGGCGCTGACGCGTACGCCCGGTCGGCCAGGCTCGGTCGGCCAGGCTCGGTCGGGCCCGCTCCGTTCGTCGGCCGCGCGTCTGACGCCAAGGGGAGGACTTTACCGGCTCGGGCGGGAACGCGGGTCCGATGACGGCCACACAGAGCAACCTCGCGGGGCTGTCCCGGTACGTGTTCCGGGCGCCGAGGTGGTACGCCAGCCTCGCGTTCGCGCTGGTGGTCGCCGCGATGGCCGGCGTCGCCGCCTTCGACTCCGGCGAGATCGACTCCACCTGGCGGGGGCTGTTCTTCCTCGGCAAGGACGCCTGGGAGGGCATCTTCTTCATCGGCATCCCCACCGTCGTCGCCAGTTTCGCGACCACCGGCGTCGACCGGTTCGTCGGCGGGAAGCTGACGCCGAACCGCTCCTCGCTGCTCGCGCTCGCCTGCGAGGTGCTCGTCGTCGCCATCGTGACGGCCGCGGCGCTCGTCACCCTGCTGACCCCGCTCGGCCAGCGGTTCGTCTTCGACGCGCTGATCGTCGCGCTCGCCTCCATCTTCGCGCTTCGCCTGCTGGTGCTCATGGCGGTGTCGCGCTCCTCGCTGCTGGTCGCCACCGTCCCCGCGAGCCTCCAGACGCTCGTCTCGGCGATCCTTCTCTTCGTCTACAGCGGGACCGTCCGCTACCTCTCGGTGGGGGGGCCGCTGCTGGACGCCTACGCGATGCCCTACCTCGCGCGGTCCGACCGCGCCCCGCCCGAACTCCTCGTTCTCGGCCCGGACCACTTCTTCCTGCTCGTCCTGGTCTGTGGCGTGTACGCCGCCGCGGTGTACGTGTTCCTCGCGGTTATCGATCGACCCTGGCGCCACACCCTGGGCGTGTCGGTCCTCGACTTCGTCCGCGGGTTCATCGGCCACGTCGCGGAGGGCACCCGGGAACTGGAGGAGTTCTTCGAGCAACTGGGCGAGGAGGCGGTCGTCCCCGTGACCGTGCTCTCGTTCCGGACGCTCGCCACGGCCGACGGCGGCACGCTGGAGGAGTCATCGGACGCCGCCGGCGGCGGGACGGCGGGCGAGTCACCGGACGCCGCCGGCGGCGAGACGGCGGGCGACGGCGGGCGACCCGTCGCCGCCGAGAAGGCGCGGTTCGTCCTCCCGATGATCCACCCGGGGCCGATGGGCGAGATCGGCGGCGGGAACTTCCCGGAGCGGGTCGCCCGGCGAACCGAGGGGCTCGCCTTCCCGCCGCACGCGACCGCCGGCCACGACTTCAACCTCGTCACCGAGCGGGAGGTCGACACCATCCTCGACGCCGCCGACGCCGCCCACTCGCGGATCGACTACGACACCGAGGCGAGCGAGAGCGTCCGTCGGGCCGAGGGCGAGGCGAGCGTCCTCGGCCAGGCCTTCGGCGACGACGGCCTGCTGGTGTCGTCGTTCGCCCCCAACTTCGCCGACGACGTCGAGTACGCCGTGGGCCTGTCGGCGGCCGCGGAGGCCCGGACGACCGACCTCGACGACGTGCTGCTGGTCGACGCCCACAACTCGAACAACGGGCTGGAGGGCGAGGATCTGGGCCACGTCACGCCCGGAAGCCGGCGCTCCTTCGAACTGATCGCCGCCGCGGGCGAGGCGGGCACGGCCGTCGGTCGGGCCGGCCGGGGGGACCTCCGCCTCGGCGTCGCCTGGGACGAGACGCCCTGGGAGCCCCGCGAGGGCATCGGCCCGCTGGGCGTCCGCGTGGCGGTGACCGAGGTGAACGGCCAGCGCACCGCCTACGTCCTCGTCGACGGCAACAACATGGTCCCCGGGCTTCGCGACCGGGTACTCGACGCGCTGGACGAGACCGTCGACGTCGCGGAGGTGATGACGACCGACACGCACATCGTCAACACCGTCGAGGCCGACAACCAGGTCGGCGCCGCCATCGACCACGACGCCTTCGTCGACCTGGTGGCGGACCTGGTCGAGGAGGCGGTCGCGGACGTCGAACCCGTCACGGCGGGGATGGCCGTCGAGCGCGCCGAGGTCACCGTGTTCGGCAACGACCGAACCGAGACGCTGGCCTCCCAGGCCAACGTCGCGGTGTCGATGGGCGGGGCCTTCGCGGTGGCCGTCACGCTCGTCGCGATGGCGCTCTCAGTGCTCGTCTTCCTGTTCACGCCGTAGCGCGCCCGCCGACCCGTGGCCCGCTCCGGGCAGTCGCGTCGCTCGCCCCGTCAGGGTCTGCGCGTTCCGACCGCCGGTCGGTCGACGCGTCACTACAGCCGGAGCGTCCGTTTGTCGATCGCCCCGCAACTGGGGCAGACGTGCCGGTACAGCACCCGGTCACCCGTCGTCTTGGCCGACCACTCGCCGTCGGTGTCCTCGTACCCGCACTCGGGACACCGGCGGTCGGCGTCGAGCCGCGAGCGGAGCCGGTCGAGCGGCGTGGTCCCCGCGTGTCTCCTCACTGCCATATGTTAACCAATAACACGCAGCGCCTTGGCTCTTCCGGCGCCGCGTGCGCGCCGCGGCCGTCGCTCGCTGCGGCCCGAGCGGAGCCGTCGCTCCAGCGGGTCGGGCTCGGAGAACAGTTCCGCCGAACGCGTCCGCGTCAGCGCTCGGCCGCGGCGAACAGTTCGTCGACCGCGTCCTCGGCGGCCGCGACCGCGGCCTCCGCGACGCGCTGGGGGTCCTCGGCGTCGTCGGGCGCGTTCACGTAGACGTCCACGTCGAGGACGCCGTCCTCGAAGGTGACCGTCACGTCGAAGTCCCGGACGTTCGACTGCTTGTACCGGTCGAAGATGACGCCTTCGGCGGCCTCGGCGGCCGCCTGGACGACCTCCTCGTCGGTCGGGTCGCCGGCCCGTTCGTCGCCCCCGGGGTCGACGCTGCCGTCCTCGCTCATCCCCTCAGTCGCCGCCCGCGCCGCCGGGACCCATCGGGCCGCCGGGGCCGCCGCCGGGACCGCCAGCGCCGCCCTGGAGCATCTGCTGGAGTTCCTGCTGGAGGGACTCGAACTGGTCCTGCACCTGGGACTCCTTCTTCCGGAGCGACTCGACGCGGATCTCCAGCGTGTCGACCTTGTCCTCCAGGTCCTCGCGGGCCTCCGCGTAGTCCGTCTCGACGAGCAGCTCGCCGACCTCGCGGTACATGACGGTGTCCTCGTCCATGTCCTCCAGGGCCTCGAGGGCCGTCTGGGACTCGTTGAGCGTGCTCTCGGCCTGCTGTTTCTGCGCGGCGACCTGCTGGGCGGTCTCCTGCAGATCCTGTAGCTCCTCGAGTTTCTCCTGCGCTTCCGGCGGTAGACTTCCCTGCATGGGCGAGGCAAGGAGACGGGTGGTGAAAAACCCCCGTTTTTCCACCGACGCGCGACCGTCTCGCCCGCGACGTCGCCCGTCTCAGCGAGATTCCGCCGCCGCCGCGTACCGCCGCCCGGCCTCGCTCACGCGCTCTGCGGTCGCGACGAGCCGCGTCCAGCTGTTACAGCTCGCGCGGAGCGCGACCAGGTCCGCGGCGTCGATCTCGACGACGACGGCGCTCTCGGCGCCCTCCTCGACGTCGCCGCTCCCGCGGGCGCCGTCGCTGCCGTCGACGTCGTGTCTTCCGCCGTCGTCGCTGTCGTGGCTTCCGCCGTCGTCGCCGCCGTCGACTGCCTCGCCGCCGCGCTCCCGCGACACCGCCGCCCCCGACCGGTCGTCGTCGATCTCCCCCACCTCGACCCCGATGGCGTCGGCGACGACGCGGGCGCGCCGCTCGTCGAAGGAAAACCGCAGAGAAGTCGCGTGGTCCATCGGTTCGTCCGGCGACACGTCCGGTTCAGGCGCGACGGGGGACGGTCACTCGACGCCGACTTCCTTGACCGTCGGGGCGCGCTCCTTCAGGAGCACCCGGTGCCCGCAGAAGGGGCAGCGGACCCCGCCGTACTCGTCGAGTTCCACGTCGCGCTTACAGCGGGAACACTTGTAGCTCATTCGTCGTTGTCGTCGGAGGAGAGCGCCGCGCGGATCGACCGGCGAACCTGCCGACCGCCGGGCGTCTGGGGGCGGTAGGCGCCGCCGGTGAACTTCTCGCCCGTCTCCTCGTTCACCCAGATGCCGGTCCCCGTGCGCTTGACGGAGTCGCCGTCGACCGTCGCGTTCTGCATCCCTTCCTCGATCTCCTTGACGCGGCGTCGGGCGACCCGCCCGTACCGGGCGCCGAACCGACCCGCGCTCCCGGTCTTGCGTGCCTTGTTCTCGGCCATAGTACCGCGGTGTACTTCCGGCGAGCGGATAAAGCCTACGAGTTGACTCCGCGTCGGGCATCGTCGGAGCGGTGCGAGCGCGGCGTTTGGCCGCCTCGGGCTCCTTACCTCGGCGGCGTTTGGCCGCCTCGGACACCTGTACCTCGGCGGCGACCTGGCCGCCTCGGACACCTGCACCTCGGCGGCGTTCGGCCGTCTCAGGCAGACTGCAACTCCGCTTCGACGAGCGCCTCGTTCAGGTCGTCGCGGACGCGCTCGCCGGTCTCCCGGTCCATCGCCGTCGTCACGATCCGGTTCTCCTGGACGCTCGACCCGGATCGGAGGAGGAGACGGACGTTGCCGTTGTCGTCGGCGCGGGTCACCTTCGCGCGCAGACCGGTCCGGGAGCCGCTGCCGCCGGCGTCGATCGGGCCGGGGACGATCTTCTTCACGTGGGGGTGCTCGGCGATCACGGCGATGGCCCGCCGGCCGGTTCGCCCGCCGATGAGCGTCGAGTGGCTCCCGCCGAGTTTGTCCCGCGGCGCGGTCTCGACGACCTCCAGCGAGCGTTCACCTCTCCCTGCGACCGCCGAGCCCACGGGGTCCTCGTCGTCGACGCGGTAGAAGGGGTAGTGTACCTGCGCGCGCGCCTCGCGCAGCGTGTCGCGGTCACCGGCCGCGAACACCGTCTCGGGGCGCTTGCGCCGGATCTCGTCGGCGACCCGCCCGGCGAAGTTCCGCAACTGAACCTGGCGCTCCTCCTCGCCGCCCTCGGCGACGGTCGTCACCGCGAACTCGCCGACCACGTCCTCTCCGTCGAGCATCGTCAGCGTCGCCCGCTCGGGCTCGAACTCCACGACGATGGCGTCGCAGTTCCCGGTGCGACAGACCAGACAGTAGTCACCCGGCCGCTCCAGCGGACTGCCGCACCGACCGCACTCCATGCTCGACCGTACGTTCCCTACGCGACAAACGTTCGTCGGTTCTCGGTCACCGGCCGTCGGTGTCGACCGACAGCCGTCCGCGCGGCTCACATGTCCCGCGGATCGGCCTTCAGGTACTCCCGGAGGAGCGTCGTCGCGTACGCGCCGTGGGGGAGCGCGAAGGCGAACCGCCGGTCCGCGTCGGCGTCGCGATCCGCGTCGACGTCGCGGTCCGCGTTCGCTCCGCCGTCGCCCGCCGCGGCCGGCCGGTCGACGCGGACGGCCGCCCGCACCTGGATCGCCCGGCGCGTCCCCCGGGAGCGGAAGTTGCCCGGGAGGTCGAAGTCCCCCGGCGCGAGGTCGAGGTCGTCGAGGACGGCGCGCTCGATCTCCCCGGGTTCCCCGTCGCCGAGGTCGGTGTCGGTGCCCACCAGCGGGGCGGTGACGAACGCCCGGCCGCGGGCGCAGTGGCGCCCGATCACCTCGACCCGGCGGTCGGTCGCGCGCTGGAGGCGGTCGGCGTCGGGCGTCGGCAGGCCCTCGGGCGCGTCGCCGTCGGCGAAGGCGACCACGTCGCCCTCGACCGGTCGGTCGAACGGCAGCCCCCGGCGCAGGCGCTCGCTGAGGATGCGGTTGAACGCGTAGGACTGCGCGGCGTTGACGAACAGGCGCTGGAGGTTCGACGGCACCGCCTCGAGGGCGTACCGCCAGTCCTCGGGGGGCGACTCGGCGTCGACGGCCCGCTCGTCGAGGCGGTGGAGCATCGCCCGCTCGTAGCCGAGCGCGCCCGGGAACCGCTCGATGGCCGCCGTCCACGCGGGGTCGGCGCTCGCAGACTGCTCGTCGACGAACTCCCGGGCGCGCTGGGTTTCGGTGGGTTCGGTCTCGGCCGGCGAGCCGACGTACGCGAGGACGGCCTCGCGCCACTCGCCGCGGACGACCCGGAGACCGACCTCGTGGGTGACCGGCCGCCGGGAGCCGAAGCGCTGGTGGCCGAAGTAGTTCGGGACCGCGACGGTCGTCCACGCGCCGGGCGACCAGGCGTCGGCGTCGCCGTCCCCCTCGTCGCCACCGGCGCTCGCCCCCTCGTCGCCACCGGCGCCCGCCCCGGCCTCGTCGAGGAGTTCCGTCAGCCCCGCGGGCGGATCGAGGTCTGGGACGTCGCCCGCGAACCCCGCGAGCGCGTCGGTGACGTCCCCGACTGCGCCGGGTCGCTCGGGGTCGCGTACGCGGATCACGAACGCGTTGCCCGCGAGGTCCCCGAAGGTGAGCGCGCGCCCGATGCGGCCCAGGGGGTCGATGTCGGCGTCGGTGATCGCCGGCAGGTCGTCGGCGCCGACGTCCCGGATCGTGAACAGCTGGGTGGTCACGGCGTGCTTGTCCTTCGTGCCGGCCCAGGCGACGCGCTCGCGGCTAATTCCGAGGGCATCCGAAAGGCGGCCGGCGAAGTCGTTGGTGTCCCAGCCCCGGAGCGTCACCCGGCAGAGCAGGTGGGCGTAGTCGCCCCGGTCGGCGTCGACGGGCGCCGGGTCCAGGTCCTCGGCTTCGAGTTCGCGCACCCGGAAGTCCTCGGGTGCGACCCGAAGGCGCCCCCCGGTTCCGTCGACGTCGCTGACGTACTGATCGACGCCGACGGCGCGCTCGACGGGGTGGGCCTCGCGGGAGTCGCGGGCCGGGTGGGGATCGGCGCCTGGCCCGGCGTCGGGATCGGGGTCGTCGGCCATCAGTACAGCGAGAGGTCGCCGGTCACGCGGTCGACGTCGTCGTCGGGCCCGGGACCGACCGCGAGCGCCGTGACGGTGCCGGGGTCCAGTTGCGTGTGGCCCGCGTCGCGGACGATGGCGTTCGGGAGGCCGAGCCGCTCGGCCTCGTCGGCCAGCCGGAACAGTTCGGCCTCGCCGCTGGCCTTCAGGACGATCTTCTTCTGGCCCGATCCCTTCCACTCCCTGCGCGTCGCCTGGTCGGCGTCCTCGTAGGCCGACAGCGAGGCGTGGGCGACCTGGGCCGCGAGCTTCCCCTTGCCCATCCCGACGTCGGTGCGCGCGACGATGGCCTGTTTCATACTCCCGGGTGGTGGCGGCGGCGGTAAATCGGTGCCGAACCGGCGGCGGAAAATCAGTGCCGAACCGGCGGCGGTTCCGCCGTCGCCCCCGGCGCGTGTCGGTCGGCCCGTCCGCCCGCGGGGCGGTGGCGACGACCGGTCCCTTTTTCCTCCCGCGAGCGCCACCGAACCACCAATGATCCTCTCCGACGCGGACATCCTCGACCGGCTCGAAGCGGGGGACCTCGTGGTCGAGCCGATCGACGACCTGGACCTGCAGGTCCAGCCGGCCAGCATCGACCTCCGGCTCGGCACCGAGTTCCTGGAGTTCCAGCGGACCAACATCTCCTGTATCCACCCGAACCGCGAGGAGGAGGTCGGCGAGTACGTCAGCGAGACGACCGTCCCCGAGGGCGAGGAGTTCATCCTCCACCCGGGGGACTTCGTGCTGGGGACCACCAAGGAGCGCGTCGAGATCCCGCCCGATCTGCTGGCGACCGTCGAGGGCCGGTCGTCGCTGGGGCGGCTCGCCGTCGTCATCCACGCCACGGCCGGCATCGTCGACCCCGGCTACCACGGCCAGATCACGCTCGAACTGTCGAATCTGGGCACCGCTCCCGTCGCGCTCACGCCCGGGATGCGGGTCTCGCAGCTCATCTTCACCGAGATGAAAAACCCCGCGACCCGGCCCTACGGCGCCGAACGCGGGTCGAAGTACCAGGACCAGGCCGGGCCGCAGGCCTCGCGCATCGGGGCGGACCCCGAGTTCGAGCGATGAGGCGCGTCGACGGGGACCCAGCCGACGGCCGCGACGGTGCCGGTCGCGGCGTGGTGGTCGGCCGATGAAGTTCGTCGAGGAGGTGGTCGTCGAGGAGTTCCTCCCCACCTTCCGGTCGATGCTCGCCGAGGATCTCCGGGATCGGGGCCTCACCCAGCACGAGGTCGCGGAGGCGCTCGGCATCAGCCAGTCGGCGGTGTCGAAGTACGCCCACGGCGAGGTGTCGCGCCACCCCGACATCGTCGCCGACGAACGGGTGCAGGCGCTCGTCGCGGAGGTCGGTGAGGGGCTCGCCACCGGCGACACGAGCCCGGTGCAGGCGCTGCTGGAGGCGGAGGTGCTCATCCGCCGGCTGGAGGAGGGCGACGTCCTCGCGCGACTCCACGAAGAGGCGATGCCCGCTCTCGCCGACTTCGACGGGCCGCGCTCCGTCCACGACCCGGACAGCCGGCTCCGCTCGGCCGAGCGCGTCCGGTCGTCGGTTCGCCGCGGTCTACGGACGCTGACGAACGCCTCGGGGTTCGCCGGGCTGATCCCCCACGTCGGCTCGAACCTCGTCGAGTGCCTGCCCGACGCGGCGGGGGTCGAGGACGTCGCCGGCGTCCCCGGGCGCATCTTCGACGTGAAGGGGCGGGCGACCGTCCCCGGCGAACCCGAGTTCGGGGTGTCCGAGCACGTCGCCTCGGTGGTGCTGGCCGTCCGCGCCGCGGGCGTCGACGCCGCCGCCGCGGTCAACGTCCGGTACGACGAGGCCCTCCTCGACCGCCTCCGGGCGGCGGGCTACGAAACCGTCGAGTTCGACCCCGAGGCCGAGGAGGGCGACATGGCCGCCGCCGTCGCGGCGGCGCTCGACGGGCGGGACGTCGACCTCCCGTTCGCGCTCTCCCAGGCCGGCGGCTACGGCATCGAGCCAATCACCTACGTCCTCGCGGCCGACGCGCCGTCGGCGGCCGCGGTGGTTCGAGAACTCCTGTGACCCGCGCGGACGACTCGGTCGCCCTCGCCGACGGCGGCGTCTCGGCCACCCAGTCTTTCTACTCGCGGTGGGCGCGGCTGTACGACGCGGTGGCGACGCACACGCCCGGCGTCGGGAGCCTCCGCGCCCGGGCCGTGGACGCCCTCGATCCCGATCCGGGCGACGTCGTCGTCGACATGGGCTGCGGGACGGGCGCGACCCTGCCGTATCTCCGCGAGCGCGTCGGTTCGGGGGGCACCGTCGTCGGCGTCGACTTCACGCCCGGGATGCTCTCGCGCGCTCGCGACCGGGTTGCGCGCGCCGGGTGGGACAACGTCCACGTCGTCCGCGGCGACGCCGCCCGCCCGCCGGTCGCCCGGGCCGACGCGGCCTTCGCCTCGTTCGTCTCGGGGATGCTCGGGGCGCCCGAGGCGGCGGTCGCGGACTGGGCCGACCTCGTGGGGCCGGGTGGGCGCCTCGGCCTGCTCGACCTCGCGTCCAGCACCCGGCCCGCGGGCGCGCCCCTCAACCTCTGCTTCCGGGGGCTGGTGCTCGCGTCGTCGCCGCCCGGCACCCGGCGTCGCCACGGCGGATCGCCGACGCGGGCCCTCGACCGGCGGGTCGCCGCCGCCCACCGGACGCTGTTCGAGCGGTGTACTGACGTCGCTCACGGGACGGCAGCGCTCGGGTTCGTCCGGATCAGCGCCGGCACCGTCGAGTGAGGGACGCCGGAGCGTCGCCGCTGGTGCGGTGTCGCGGCGTCAGTCGCCGGCCGCGTCAGTCGCCGGCCGCGTCAGTCGCCGGCCGCGTCAGTCGTCGCCGACGGCGGGCGGGGCGACGTCGACGGCGGCCGCGTCGCGTTCGAGTTCGTCGAGGATCGACTGGGCGGCGCGCTTGCCCGAGACGAGCATGGCGCCGAAGGTCGGGCCCATGCGCGGCAGGCCGTAGGTCGAGGCGACGGCCATCCCGGAGATCGCGAGGCCCGGGTGGACGACGCCCGTGTTCTCGACGACCTCGTCCTCGGACTCGGCGACCCACATCGAGTCGTGGCCGGGCGAGTCGTGGCCCGGGGCGCCGTACTCGCCGTCCGCCGTCGCGTCCATGCCCCCCGCGTGCTCGGCGGCGTGGTCGAGGCCGGGGGCGTCGAAGGCGCCGCGCTCGCGGAGCTTCGAGACGACCATCGCGTCGTGGCCGGTCGCGTCGAGGACGACGTCGCTCTCGACGGCGACGGGGTCGACGCAGGTCAACTCGCGGGGGAGGGAGTGGACCGGCGTCCAGTTCATCACGACGCCGCCGACGCGGTGGTCGTCGCGGACGACCACGTCGGTGAACTCGGTCATGTTCTGGATCTTCGCGCCGGCGTCACAGGTCGCCTTGATCAGCCCCGAGCAGGCGTGGGGGCCGTTCGCGACGTACAGTCCCTCGGCCTCCTCGGACTCCCGGTAGTCGACGCCCAGTTCGTCGAGGATGCCCTGGGCCGGGTCGCGGACGGTCACCTTGTTCATCAGGAAGCCGCCGAGCCAGAACCCGCCGCCGAGGTAGTTGTTCTTCTCCAGGACCATCGTCTTGATCCCGCGCTCGGCGAGTTCCTTCGCGGCGACCAGCCCCGAGGGGCCGCCCCCGACGACGATGACGTCGCTCTCGGTGAACTCCAGGAACTCGTCGCTCCACTCGCGCCCGATGGCCCGCGTGACTGCCGCCTCGTTCGCCTCGCTGAATCCGGTGAACTCCGGCATATTACCTAGTGGTATTCTAAAGTGGTATAACGGTTGCGGCGGATCGAGCGGCGAGCGGCTGGGCATTGGGGCGGGGCGGACGACGGTCGTCCCGCACGAACGGCCAACCCTTTTGCGTCGGCGGATCTAACCGGTCGTGATGACAGACCGATCGGCGACCGCGGGAGGGATCGTGCGGTGAACATCCTCGTCGACGGCGAGTGGCGAACCGACGTCGAAGAGACGACCGACGACGACGGCGAGTTCGACCGTCCGGAGACCGCGTTCCGCGACTGGATCGGCGGCGAGGGCGTCCGGGAGGGCGACGCGCCTGATCCGGACGCGGAGTTCCCCGTCGAGGCCGGGCGGTACCACCTCTACATCTGTCGGGCCTGCCCGTGGGCCCACCGGACGGCGATGACCCGCGCGCTGAAGGGCCTCGACGACGCGATCTCGCTGTCGCTGGTCCACCCCGAGCGCTACGACGACGGCTGGGAGTTCTCCGAGGAGCACCCCGATCCGCTGTACGGCGAGGCGTACCTCCGCGACGTCTACACCCGCGCCGACCCCGAGTTCACGGGGAAGCCGTCGGTTCCCGTCCTCTGGGACAAAGAGGAGGAGACCATCGTCAACAACGAGTCCCGCGAGATCATGCGGATGTTGAACGTCGCCTTCGACGACCTGGCCGACCGCGACGTCGACCTCTGGCCCGAGGGCTCCCGCGAGGAGGTCGAACGCCGCCTCGACGACATCTACCCCGACATCAACAACGGCGTCTACCGGGCCGGCTTCGCGGGCACCCAGGCGGCCTACGAAAACGCGGTCGACGACCTGTTCGCGGCCCTCGACCGGTACGAGGACCTGCTCGGCGAGCGGCGCTACCTCGCCGGCGACGTCCTCACCGAGGCGGACCTGGCGATGTTCGCCACGCTCGTCCGGTTCGACCACGTCTACCACACCCATTTCAAGTGCAACCGGAAGGCGATCCACGAGTACCCGAACCTCTGGAACTACACGAAGGAACTGTATCAGCTCCCGGGCATGGCGCGGACGGTGAACATGGACCACATCACCCGCCACTACTACGCCAGCCACGCCGACATCAACCCCAAGCGGCTGGTGGCGGTCGGGCCGGACCTCGACTTCGGGGCGCCCCACGACCGCGACCGCCTGGACGGCGGCCCGCCGAGCGACCTGCAGGCGACCGCCCCCGCCGACGACTGACGCGATCCGCGCTGACGCGACCCGCCATCTCGTTTTCGCTCCCCGTTGCCCCCGACGCGTTCATCCTCTCCGAGTCCCTAGCGACGACGTGTCACGGAGCCGCCTCGCCGCGCTCTCGCCGCCCGCCCGCCTCGTCGACTGGGGCATCCTCGTCCTCGTCGCCGCCGAGGCCGCGACGGGCGTGCTGAGCCTCGGGGCCGGCGCGCCCGCCCACCGGCCGCTGTTCGTCGCGCACTCGATCCTGGGGCTCTCGCTGCTGGCCCTGGTCGCGCTGAAGCTCCGCCGGGTGTGGCCGCGGGTCAGGGATCGGAGCCGCTGGGACCGCGCCACGCCGACCTCGATCCTCCTCGCGGCGGTCGCCGTCGCCGCCCTGCTCACCGGCGTCGCCTGGGTCCTCGGCGGCGACGTCCGCGTCGGGTTCTGGACGCTCATGAACGTCCACGTCGGCCTCGGGCTCCTCCTCCTCCCGCTCGTCCTCGTCCACCTCCGGGCGCGCTTCCGGCCGCCGCGACGGGCCGACTTCCGGGGGCGCCGGACGGCGCTCCGGTTCACCGGCCTGCTCGTCGGGAGCGCGGTCCTCTGGCGGCTGCAGTCCGTCGCGAACGCCCTGCTCGACACCGCCGGCGCGAGCCTCCGCTTCACCGGCTCCCGCCCGGTCGGCGCCCTCGCGGGCCGGGACGCCGACACCGTCGGTGGCGACTTCCCCGTCACCTCGTGGGTCGCCGACGACCCCGCGCCCGTCGATCGCGGGGCGTGGCGCCTCGACGTCGGCGGCTTGGTCGCGGAGTCGCTGACCCTCGACTACGGGGCGCTGGTCGGCGAAGGCGGCGGCGCGGAGGCTGCAGACTCCAGCGGCGACGCCGCCGCCGCGACCGAGGACGGCGGGAGAGTCACCCTCGGCGCCGACCTCGACCGCGCGGGACGCCGCGCGCTGCTCGACTGCACGAGCGGCTGGTACACGATCCAGGACTGGGAGGGGGTGCACCTCGGCGATCTGCTCGACGCGGCGGGCGTCGCGTCCGACGCGCGGTTCGTCCGGGTCCGGTCGGTCACGGGCTACCGCTGGTCGTTCCCGATCGGCGAGGCCCGCGGGTTCCTGCTCGCCACCCACGTCGGCGGCGAGGCGCTCTCCCACGGCCACGGGGCGCCGCTCCGCCTGGTCGCCCCCGACCGCCGGGGGTTCCAGTGGGTCAAGTGGGTGACCGCGATCGAGGTCAGGCAGCGGGTCGACCCGGGCCAGTACGTGGCGACGCTCGTGAGCGGTTTCGACGGGGACGGCCGGGGCTGACGGTCGTCGTCGGTACGGGTTTCGGGCCCAGCGCCCGGCGCGAGAACGCGGACGGACCGCCCGGTGGAGCACGTCGCCACGCGGATCATGGAGCACCAGCTACGGCGCGTGACTGTTCGAAAGAACGTGTCGGCGTCTATCGCTGTGAGCGACGGGTGTGCCGTTATTTCCGGACGAGGTTCGTCGCGCGCGGTCCCTTGGGGGACGATTCGATGTCGAACTCTACCTCCTGGCCCTCTTCGAGGTCCGGGCCGCCCACGTCCTCCATGTGGAAGAACACGTCCTCGTCGTCGTCGACCTCGTCGCTGTCAGTCGAGATAAAACCGTAACCGCCTGTGTCGTTGAAGAAATCAACCTTACCGTTTGCCATTGCAGATGAACTATGTCCGGTGACGGGGATAACACTTCTGCGCGCCGCGGTACCACAGTTCTCTGCGCGGAGTGACACGATCGGTTTCTCGGAGGCAGCTATATATGGTGTGGTACCGTGGGCCAAGGCGCATCGCCATGAGACCGTGCCACAGCTGTCAGGCAGCCATCGACGAGTACATTCTGGACAAACAACTCGAACCCCTGCGCGACCTCACAGTCGACGACTTCAACGTCTGCGCTGACTGTACGACCGTCGTTGCGGACGCGTGCGTGGAGTGCGGCGGCGCGGTGTACGTCCCTCGAAGCGAATCGACCACCCCCGACTACTGCCCGGCGTGTCGTTCCGACCTCATCGACCGCACCGGTCGAGATCCCGGCTGGAACTGCGGCCCCGTGTCTCCCTGACCGCCGTCCGACCACTCGCTTTCCACCGGCACTGCCGGTCGACGCGTCTCGACCCGGCTCGGCCGCTTCAGTTCGGATCGTGCCCACTCGCAACCTCGGTGTGCGTCGACGCCGACGCGAACTCACGCCGTCGTCGATGGGCGGCGGCCGAGTCAGCCTTTATTGGCCGTGCGGTCCCACCTCTCCGCATGTCCTACTACCTGACCGAGACGGTGGACGCCGGCTTCGAGGAGACCGTCGAGACCGTCCGCGACCTGCTCGCCGACGAGGGGTTCGGCGTCCTCTGCGAGATCGACGTGCGGGCGACCCTGGAGGAGAAACTGGGCGTCGAGGACTTCCCCGACTACCTGATCCTCGGGGCCTGCAACCCGCCGCTGGCCCACCAGGCGCTGAGCGCCGAGGTCCCGCTGGGCGTGCTCCTGCCGTGCAACGTGGTCGTCTACGCCGGCGACGACGGCGAGACGGTCGTGGCCGCGGTCGACCCCGAGGTCATGCTCTCGGTGGTCGAGGGCGACGGCGAACTCGACGAGGTCGCGGCGGACGTCCGCGAGCGGTTCGAGCGGATCCTCGACGACCTGGCCGCGGCCGGGGTGCAGTGAGCGGGTCGACGGGCCGCGCGCTCGGGTGATCCCCCACGCGCCGCACCCCACGCGGCGGGACGGCTACGTGACCGGGTTGTAGTCGTCGTCGCGCCCGACGCCGTCCCGGATCGCCTGCTCGGCCTCGTCGAGCGCCCGCTCGGGGTCGAAGTCGGCGACGACGGCCTCCAGTTCCGCCCGGGTCGCGCCCTCGAGGTCGCGCGCGTGGCGAGTCACGTTCGGCACCGCCCGGAGGATGTTGTCGACGATCGGGACCGCGGCGACCCGGGCGGATCGGGAGAGCGGGTTCAGGTCGATCACGATCTCGCGTTTCCCCTGGTCGGCGAGCGCCGCCGCGCGGTCGCCGTCCTCTAGGGGCACGAGCACGACGTCGGCGGCGGCGATGCCGTCGGCGTCGACCTTCGCGCGCTCGTGGTCGAGGCCGGGGATACGCGCGTCCGCCGCGAGGCCTTTCACCTCGCTCGCGCCGTGCTCGCGGAGGTGGTCGGCGATGGCCTGCATGCGCTCCTCGGTGCGGTTGAACAGGTTCACCTCCAGGTCGGCGCCCACGACCTCGGCCAGTTCGATCAGTTCGTCGGGGACGAGCGCCGCGACGTTGCCGTTGACCGAGAGCACCGGGTGTTCCGCGAGGAGAAGCAACGCGGCGGCGGCGCGGGCGGCCGCGTCCGCGCTCTCGATGGTGCGCTCCCCGAGGAGGTAGTCGAACGTCTCGCCGCGCCCCTCCGCGATCAGTCCCTGCCGCGAGGTGATTCCCTTGTCGACGCCCGCCTCGATGCGGTGGCGGGTCACCAGCGACTCGTAGCGCGGGTGGTCCGCCGGGATGTCGGCCTCCTCGGTCATGGACCACCGTCGGACGGCGGGGCTCTTAGGTTCGTCCATCCCCGCGCTCGGCGGTCGCCGGGGGCGGCGCATTCGGGTGGCGCTGCCGCCGCCGGCGCCGCGTCGCCGTGCCCTCGTCAGCGCCGCGTCGCCGTGCCCTCGTCAGCGCCGCGTCGCCGTGCCCTCGTCAGCGCCGCGTCGCCGTGCCGCCCCCGTCCCCGCGCCGTCCGGGTTCAGTCATCGACGACGTTCGCCCCGGCGGCGTGGGTGCCACAGGTCGCGGGATCGTACCCGGCGTCGCTGAGGCCGGTCCCCAGCGCGAACACCGTCTCCCCGAGCATCGCCATCGCGGCCTCGCCGCCGGCGTCGACGACGGCGTCGACCGCCGCCGCCACCCGGTCGGTGAGCAGGTCGGCCTCGCGGGCGAACCGCCGCGACTCGGCCAGCAGCGTCGGCAGCGTGGGTTCGTCGCGGAGCACGTCGAGCGCGCGGGCGCCGGCGGCCGTGAGCGCGCTCGTGTCGCCGCCGAGCACTTCGGCCGTCGACAGTTCCCCGAAGGAGACGTACTCGACCCGCGGGCGGGCGGGAATCCCGTCCAGCCGACCGTGGCCGGGCGCGCCCGGTTCGAGCCGGATCGGGAGCCCGCCGCGGGCCTGGGCGACCACGTCGCCGAGGCCGGTCCCGGCCTCGACCTCCGCGACGTGCGCCAGGGTGACGAGGTCGTTCTCCGAGCGCGCGCAGTCGAACGCCGCGTTCGCCGCGAGGGCGGTCCCCAGGGCCGTCGCCCCCGAGACCCCGAAGCCCGCCCCGATCGGGAGGTCGCTCTCGGCCTCGACGGCCGCCGTGACCCCCAGGCCGTCGAGCACCGTCGCCACCGGCGGCATCTCGACGCGCGCGCCGTCGAGGGTCAGGCGCGACTCCGACGCCGGCCGAACGGTGACGCGAACCCCGTCGCCGAGCGTGATCCCCGCGCCGCGTGACCCCGCCACCGCCGGATCCGCCGCCGGATGCGAGCTGAAGAAGGCGGTCACGTGGCCGGGCACGAACGCCGTCGCCTCGTCGCTCATCGACGGACGTCGGCGGCTGGCAGCCTTCGACCTTGCGGTTCGTCGGCGTCGGTGTCGGCGACCGGCCGCACGACCGGGCTCACCGCGTCTCCTCGCGGTCGGTCTCGGACTCGACCGTCGCCTCGCGGTCGCGTGCGGCCTCGGACTCGACCGCCTCCTCGCGGTCGCGTGCGGCGTCGTGCGGCCCGTCGTCGTGTTCGCCGCTCGATCCACCTCGCCGCCCGAACTCCCGGGCGTCGGCCACGGTCTCGGTTTCCAGGAGCCGCTCGACCTTCCGCTCGAACTCCGCCTCGGTGAGTTCGCCGCGGGCGTACCGATCCCTGAGGGTCGACAGCGCCGCCTCCTGCTCGGTCGGCGCCTCGTCCGCCGCCCGCTCCTCGCGCCGTCGCTCGTACAGCCTTGCGAGGGCGATGGCCGCCGGCAACACCCCGCCGAACCCGACGGGGAAGGCGACCCAGAACCAGGGGTAGCCCACCGCCAGCAGGCCGAAGGCGACGAGCAGGATGCCGGCCACCACGACGCCCCCGACGAACTCCTCCAGGGGCGTCTCCTCGTCGTCGTCGCTCATGTGGTCGGGTGCGACCGGGACCGGGTTAACTGTTGGTGGGTCGCGGTCCCGCCGGGCACGCGACGCGGCGGTGCCCCCACCGGGAACGGTCCACCGGCGGTTCGCGTGGCGGGAGCGTAGCACTGACGGTGGCCCCCGACGAGGCGGGGACATGGAACGCGTCAGCGTCGACGACGTCGAGAACTCGGTTCGCCCGGCCGCCGTGGTCCGCGGCCTGACCGACCCGCTCGGAGCGACCGACCTCGCGCTCAACTGGTACGAACTCACCCCTGGCGACAGCTTCGGCTTCGCCTACCACTGCCACGAGAATCAGGAGGAGGTGTTCGTCGTGATCGAGGGGACGGCGACCTTCGAGACCGAGGACGGGGACGTCGAGGTCGGCCCCCGCGAGGCGATCCGCTTCGCGCCGGGCGAGTTCCAGCGCGGGTGGAATCGCGGTGACGAGCGGGTCGTCGCGCTCGCGCTGGGCGCGCCCCAGCAGGCAGGCGCCAGCACGACGCTGGTCGACTGCCCCGACTGCGGCGAGCGCACCGACAACCGGATCGAGCGCGCGGACGACGGCGACTTCCGGACGGTCTGTCAGGTGTGCGGGACCGAGACCGGCCGGTGGACGCGCGGCGACGACGGCGAGAACGAGTGGGTGGAGTAGCCGAGCGGGGCGGATGGCGAGTGGGTCGTCCAGTGACTGTCTGGTCCACCGACACCCGTCAGACCCAAGTGTGACAAATGGTAACGTACCGTGGGGTATGGACGCATCCGTTGTTCGCACGGACGAATCGCCGTTCGAACGCATCCGCGACGCGATCCTCAACCGAGGCGACCCGGACGACGACGAGAAGCCGACTGGACCGGGCGTACCCACGTCGGGCTGAGTGGCAGTCGGCTCGCGCCCCCTCCGGGCGTTATTCTACGAGGTTCGCACGTCCTGTGGCTCGACGCGTGTGCGACGTGGTTCGGTGGTCGACCCCTCCGGAACTGTCACGACCACCCGGAAGGGGTACGGCCGGACGGGCGACCGACGGTCGTCCCCGGCTTCGGTCCACTGGACCTCGACGGACCCCCAGGCGCGGTACTGTCCGGGGGGGACCGCCTCGGGAACGGCGTACGTCGCCTCGAGCGTCTCGCCGGGCGCGACGGACGCGCGGGCGACGTTCTCGATCCGGCGGTCGACGTCTCCCGATTCGCCCTCGCTCCAGCGGACGGCCTCGTACGCGTCGCTATCCAGGAGGTACCGCTCCGTCCCGGTCTCGATCCAGAGCACGCTCGGGAGGGCGCCCGCGCTCCGGAACTCGACGGGGCCGGCGACGGCCGGCTTCGAGTCCGCTTCCGACGGGCCGACCCTCACGGTGAACGACCGCCGGTCCGCGGGTTCGGCGGCGACCGCGACCGGGATCCGGTCCCGGTGGATCTCCGTCGCTCGGAACGCGTGGGGCGTCCCGCCGAGGTCGACGTAGGGCCCCGAACCGGGCCCCGCTTTCGGTCCGAGCCGATCGCGGTACGACTCGGGCAGGGCGTCGGTCCGGAACTCGGAGCGCAACGGCGCCTGCGCGGGCGCGCGCCGGTCCGAGGCCACCACGTCCTCGACGAACCGCTGGAGGTCGACGGGGAGCGACTCCGCCGCGACGACGGGGCGCCCCCAGAGGTCCTCGGTCGTGAGTTCGCGGAGGCTTATCGTGTACGGCGGACCAGGGTCTACCCGCTCGGTGACGATCCGCCCCGCGTCCTCCGGATCGCGGACGTAGTCGTACCGGTCGAGGAACGCGTCCACGTCGTCGGGGACGACCGAGATCCGATACTCGTCGCGGGGCACTTCGACGGTGAAGGCGCCGATCGTCCGGACGAACGCCCGGACCGGTTCCGCGAGACCATCGAGGTCGCCCGGGCCGACCGTCCGCGCGGGGGGCGGGTCCTCGACGCCCGTGTCGAGGTGCGCGGTGAACGCCGGCACCGTCGGGTCGAAGGCGTAGGGCGTCCCGTCGAGCCGGACGTAGGGCTCGAAGCGGTAGCCGCCACCGTTGTGTCGGAACCGGTCGACGGCGGCCAGCAGATCCCTCGACGCCTCGTCGGTCCGGTAGCCGCCCGTCCTCGCGGCCCGGAGCGCGCCCCGGAGGGGGTCGGGCACTTCGGCCGCGGGCGTGATCTGCTCGCGGTCGATCGCCCGCTGCTCCGGTGTCTGGGCGAACGAGCGGACCAGGTAACGGGACGTCGCAATCCCGACCCCGATCGTCTGCGCCGACTCGGTTCGCGTCGAGTCGGTTCGCGTTCGCTCGGTCTGCGTCGGGTCACCCCCGCCCTGTGACGGGGGACGGGCCCCGCAGCCAGCCAGTCCGGCGACGGCCCCCGCGACGGACGCGAGACATTGGCGTCGGTCCATGCGGCTACGCTCGCGGAACGGGCGGAAAAAGGTCCGCGAAGGTCAAACAGCCCCTGTCGTCACCCCTCGGTGCAGCGGCTCCTAGCGTCTTCGCCCTACGGGCTCAGACGCTGGCGATCTCGCCTACGGCGAGAGTCGCTGCCTGTCTCGCGGGAACAGCACCGCCTCGCGGATGTTCTCAAGGCCGAGCATCGTCATCACGAGCCGCTCTGCGCCGAGGCCCCAGCCGGCGTGGGGGGGCATGCCGTACTTGAACATCTTGGTGTAGTACTCGAAGGCGTCGGGGTCGAGCCCCTGCTGTTCGAACCCCTCGATGAGCTTCTCGTAGCGGTGCTCGCGCTGTCCGCCCGAGACGAGTTCCAGCCGCGGGTGCATCAGGTCGAAGCCCGTCGAGAGCTCCGGGTCGTCGTCGTGGTCCTTGATGTAGAACGGCTTGACCTCCGAGGGCCAGTCGGTGACGAAGTAGTGGCTGCCGACGTCCTCGCCGAGCGCCCGCTCCGCTTCGGTCGAGAGGTCGTCGCCCCACACCAGTTGCACGTCGAGTTCGCCGGTGGCGTTCACCCGCTCGATGGCCTCCTCATAGGAGAGGCGCGGGAACGACTCCTCGGGCACCTCGAAGGCGTCGGTCATGTCGAGGGCCTCCAGGGCGTCCTGGCAGTTCTCGGCGACGCCCTCGTAGGCCGCGCGGACGACGGCCTCGCAGGCGTCCATCGCGCCCTGGTGGTCGACGAACGCGGACTCGAAGTCGATCGAGGTCGCCTCGTTGAGGTGGCGGGGCGTGTTGTGCTCCTCGGCGCGGAAGATCGGCCCGATCTCGAACACCCGCTCCAGGCCGGAGCCGACCATCAGCTGCTTGAACAGCTGGGGCGACTGGTTCATGAACGCCTCCTGGCCGAAGTAGGTGATCGGGAAGAGTTCGGTGCCGCCCTCGGTGCCGGTAGCGACGATCTTCGGCGTGTTGATCTCCGTACAGCCGAGGTCGCGGAACTGCTCTCGAACCGCGTGCAGGGCCTCGGCGCGGATCTCGAAGATGGCCTTCTCCTCCGGCTTCCGGAGGTCGAGGGTGCGGTTGTCGAGCCGCGTCGAGAGCTCGGCGTCGACCTTGCCGGAGGGGTCGAGCGGGAGATTCGGATCGGCCTCCGCGAGCACCTCGATCGAGTCGGGGGTCACCTCGACGCCCGTCGGCGCGCGCGGCTCCTCCTCGACGGCGCCGGTGACGGTGATGACGCTCTCGCGGTGGACGTTCAGCCCGGTCTCGACGAGGGCCTCGTCCATCTCGTCTTTCTCGAACTTGACCTGGATCTTGCCCGTCTTGTCCCGGAGGATGAGGAAGGCGATGCCGCCGAGGTCGCGGATCTCGTGGACCCACCCGGCGACGGTGACCGTCTCGCCGGGCGTCGCGTCGGCGGTGTAGGTGCGGTCTTGCATACCCGCCCGTTCCGGCGGCCGGGCCTTAAACACGGTCGTTTCGGGTCAGGACGTGCGAGGCGTGCGCACGGCACGCTTTCTCGGACGGGTGCCCGGCGAGTCACGGGTACGGTCGCTCGGCGAATCACGGGTCGCCCGGCGAGCCGCGGGCGGCGGGTCAGTCGGCCGCGCGCTCGGCGTGGGCGTCGCTCACGCCCTCGACGGTCTCGCGAACCGCGTCGCAGCCCTCCTCGTGGAGCAGGTCGCCGACGACGACGCAGTCGGCGTGCCGGCCCATCTCGCGGGCCGAGTCGTAGTCGTGGATGCCGCCGCCGTAGAACAGGGTCGCCTCGTCGAGCGCGTCGCGGGCGGCCGCGACCGTCTCGGGATCGCCGAAGGTGCCGGAGTACTCGACGTAGACGATCTCCTGGCCGAACATCCGCTCGGCGACGCGGGCGTAGGAGGCGACGTCATCGGGGGACTGGTCGCAGTCGGCGTTCGTGTACTCGGCGACCGCCGAGTCGGGGTTGAGCACGATGTACGCCTCCGTGTGGGTGCGGTCCCAGTCGAGGCCGTCCTCGATGCGCACCCACTCCTTGTGCGCGCCCGTGATCCAGAAGGCGTCGCCCGCGTTGAACACCGTCGGGATGAGGTAGCCGTCGAGCGCCGGGGAGTCGATGACGACGCCGGGGTTCGAGGGCTCCTGGAAGAGCGGGATCCCGAAGTCCGCGCAGGCGTCGATCACGTCGCTCATGTTCTCCTTCGTCATGCCGGTGGTGCCGCCGATCTCGATGGCGTCGGTCCCGGTTCGGCAGACGTCCCGGAACGTCTCCCCCTCGACGAGGTCCTTGTCCGGGTCGATCTTCAGCACGTGGCTCCAGTCCTCCCACGGGCGGCTCATTGGGTGCGTCTACTCCCTCGGGACGCTAAAAAGGGTGCGATAGGTCGGCCGGCGTTCGATCGGCGCGGGCGCTCACCGGTGTGCCTCGCCCACGGTATCGCTCACGTGTCGGCCCGGCCTCCGGCGACGAATTCGACGGGCGTCGAGGATACGACGACGTTAGCAACGGCCTACGGGACGGAACACGGGGCATACTCTTGTGCGGTTCCACTGGACGAAGCCCATGGGCACGAAATTGCTTCGACGCTCGCTCACAGGCCGAGCGGCCGGCGGCGGCCGACCCGATCGCCAACGCCGAGCGCCCGCCGCTCGGCGCGTCTCGTCGCCTCGCCGCCCCGCGGGATCGATCGACCGCCCCGTGGGGTCGCCCCGCCGTCGACGCGCGGGCCGTCCGTCTGCTCGCGACGCGCCCGGTCGACGGGACGCGTCACGCCGTCGCCGCATCGGCCGTGGCGGCGTGGTCGCGGGCGGTCGTGTAGGCCTCGCGCAGGCGCCGGAACGCCTCGGCGTCGCCCCCGTGGTCGGGGTGGACCTCCTTGACCCGGTCGCGGTAGGCGGCCGTTACCGCGTCGCTGTCGGCCCCCACGCGCAGGTCGAGTTCGGCGTAGGCGGCCCGAACCGGGTCGTCGACGGGCGCGCCGAACGCCGCGACGTCGGGTTCGGCCACCTCGAAGGGGAGCCGCCGACCGAGGTGCCGTCCAGGCATCTCGTGTTCGCAGAGGACGGCGGTGATCCCGCGCCGGTCGAGGCGGAAGTACGCCTGGGCGTCGAAGGTGATGGCGACGCCGCGCTCGGGGAGGTAGAAGGCGACCGACTCGCCCCCGACCTCTCGGTCCTCCAGGAACCGTTCGTCGACGGCCAGCAGGTACTCGCGGATCTCCCGTCGACGGCGCGCCGTCCCGTCGAGGCGGGTGGCGTCGTCCGCGGGAGTCGCGGGGAACAGGCGGTCTCCGAGGACGAAGACGCCGGCGACGACCACCGACGCCGCGGCTCCGAGGCCGAGGCCGACGACGAGCCACGCGGGCAGCACCGACACCCACTCCGGAAACACGGGTCGTCGTTGGACCCCGGCGGTAAAGAACCCCTCGTCGCGCCCCCCCGGACGCCCGGCGTCGGGGGGGCCGACTCGTCCGACGCCGCCTCCCTCGACCGCGACTCGTCCGACGCCGCCTCCCTCGACCGCGACTCGTCCGACGCCGCCTCGCTCGACCGCGACTTGCTCGGCGCGTACGCGTCCGAATCCTGGTACTCGGAGCCGAGTGAAGCCCTTCGGACGCTTGACGAGTTCGACACCTTCATAACCGATTCGGCGGTCTTTTCGACTGCGCAATGGCAGTAACCTGGCTGGACGACGTGCGTTCGACCGACGTCGGGACGGTCGGCGGCAAGGCGGCGTCACTGGGCGAACTCACGGCCGCGGGGCTCCCGGTCCCACCGGGGTTCGTCGTGACCGCGGGGACGTACCGGACGTTCATCGAGGAGGCCGGCATCGACGACGAACTCTTCGAGGTCGTCGACGTCGACTCGGAGGACTCCGCGGCGCTCGCTTCCGCCCACGAGCGTGCCCACGAACTCATCATGGAGACACCGTTCCCCGAGGAGTTGAAAACGGAGATCGTCGAGAGCTACCGGCAGGTCGGCGACGGCGAGGCGTTCGTCGCCGTCCGCTCGTCGGCGACCGCGGAGGACCTCCCCGACGCGTCCTTCGCCGGACAGCAGGAGACGTACCTCAACGTCACCGAGGACGACCTGCTCCTGCGGGTCAAGGAGTGCTGGGCGTCGCTGTTCTCCCAGCGCGCGATCTACTACCGCAACCAGAAGGGCTTCCCCCACCACGAGGTCGACATCGCCGTCGTCGTCCAACAGATGGTCGACGCGGAGAAGTCGGGCGTGATGTTCACGTCCCACCCCTCGACGGGCGAGAAGCGCATCATCATCGAGGCCGCCTGGGGCCTGGGCGAGGCGGTCGTCTCGGGATCGGTCTCCCCCGACAACTACGTCGTCGACCGGGAGACCGGCGAGGTCGAGACGGTCACGGTCGCCGACAAGAAGGTGATGTGCGTCAAGGACCCGGAGACCGGCAAGACCGACGAGGTCGAGGTCCCCGAGGACAAGCGCGAGCAGCGGGTCCTCTCCGACGAGGAGATCGCCGAGCTGGTCGAACTCGGCGAGATCGTCGAGGAGCACTACGACACCCCGCAGGACGTCGAGTGGGCGATCTACGACGGCGAGGTGTACATGCTCCAGTCCCGCCCGATCACCACCATCGACGACTCGCACGCCGAGGACGCGGCCGAGGCCGGCGCCGGCGGCAACGGCGGCGAGGGCGACATCATCCTCCGCGGCCTGGGGGCGAGCCCCGGCATCGCGAGCGGCTCCGTCCGGATCGTCACCAAGCTCGACCACCTCGACCAGGTCGCCGACGGCGACATCATCGTCACCGAGATGACGACGCCGGACATGGTGCCCGCGATGAAGCGCGCCGCCGGCATCGTCACCGACGAGGGGGGCATGACCTCCCACGCCGCCATCGTCTCGCGCGAACTCGGCGTGCCGGCGGTCGTCGGCACCGGCTCGGGCTCGCGCGAACTGGCCGACGGCCAGCCGATCACCATCGACGGCGACAAGGGGACGATCCGCGAGGGCACCGAACCGGAGGAGAAACAGACCCAGCCGGTCGAGGACGCCCGGCCGAAGACGCCGGTCAAGCCGATGACCGCGACGGAGGTCAAGGTGAACGTCTCGATCCCGGAAGCCGCCGAGCGCGCCGCCGCGACCGGCGCCGACGGCGTCGGTCTCCTCCGCATCGAGCACATGGTGCTGTCGCTCGGCAAGACCCCCGAACGGTACATCCAGGACCACGGCGAGCGGGCGTTCGTCCAGGAGATCGTCGACGGCGTCCGCGGCGTGGCCGAGGAGTTCTACCCCCGGCCGGTTCGCGTCCGCACGCTCGACGCGCCGACCGACGAGTTCCGCCAACTGGAGGGTGGTGAGGACGAGCCCCACGAGCACAACCCCATGATGGGCTACCGCGGCATCCGCCGCAGCCTCGACAAGCCCGACATCTTCGAGAAGGAACTCGAGGCGTTCAGTCAGCTCTTCGACATGGGCTACGACAACCTCGAGGTGATGTTCCCGCTCGTCAACGACGCCGAGGACGTCATCCAGGCCCGGAACTACCTGGAGCAGGCGGGCATCGACCCCGACATCCGCTCGTGGGGGGTCATGATCGAGACGCCGGCCTCCGCGCTGCAGGTCGAGGAGATGGCCGACGCCGGCATCGACTTCGCCTCCTTCGGCACCAACGACCTCACCCAGTACACGCTGGCGGTCGACCGCAACAACGGCAACGTCTCCGACCGGTTCGACGAACTCCACCCCGCGGTCCTGGAACTGATCGGCCAGACCATCGAGACCTGCCGCGAACTCGACGTCAAGACGAGCATCTGCGGCCAGGCCGGCTCGAAGCCCCGGATGGTCGAATTCCTCGTCGAGCAGGGGGTCTCCTCGATCTCGGCGAACATCGACGCCGTCCGCGACGTCCAGCACGAGGCCAAGCGCGTCGAGCAGCGCCTCATCATGGACACCGTCCGCTGACGGCGACGCCCCGCCGACCGTTTTTTCACCCGTTCGGCGCCGTCCGCCGGACCCAGCGGCCGTTCTGCCCCAGAGCGACCACGGGAGAGCGGAACGGCTATACGGCGCGACCGGCTACGCTGGTCGTATGCAGCGCGCCGGGCCGCAGGACTTCCGACGGGTGCTGTCGTCGATGTGCACGGAGCCACATCCCGCCGCGCGGGAGGCCGCAGAGCGCTACCTCGCCACGAACCCCGGCGATCCGGCGACCTACGGGGCGGTCGCCGACCTCGAACGCGAGGCGATCGCGACGCTCGGCGAGATGGCCGGCCTCGACGACCCCCGCGGTTACGTCACCAGCGGCGGGACCGAGGCGAACATCCAGGCGGTTCGGGCGGCGCGCAACCGCTCTTCCTCGTCCGATCCGAACGTCGTCGCCCCCGAGAGCGTCCACTTCAGCTTCCCCAAGGCCGCCGAGATCCTCGACGTCGAACTCCGGCAGGTCTCCACCGACGCCGACCTCCGGGCCGACCCCGCGGCCATGTACGAGGCCGCCGACGAGGACACGGCGCTGGTCGTCGGCGTCGCCGGCACCACCGAGTACGGCCGCGTCGACCCTATTCCGGAACTCTCCGAGGTCGCCCGCGACCTGGGGGCGCTGTTCCACGTCGACGCCGCCTGGGGCGGGTTCGTCCTCCCCTTCACCGACCACGACTGGCACTTCGGCCACGCGCACGTCGACACCATGACCGTCGACCCGCACAAGATGGGGCGCGCGGTCGTCCCCGCGGGCGGCCTGCTCGCCCGCGACCGCGAGACGATGGACGCCCTCGCCGTCGAGACGCCGTACCTGGAGTCGACCTCGCAGGCGACGCTCACGGGCACCCGCAGCGGCGCCGGCGTCGCCAGCGCCGTCGCCGCCCTCGACGCGATGTGGCCCGACGGCTACCGCGAGCAGTACGAACGCCTCCAGGTCCTCGCCGAGTGGCTGGCCGCCGAACTCGGGGACCGCGGGTTCGACGTGGTCGACCCCGTCCTCCCGCTGGTGGCCGTCGACCTCCCCGACGACCTGTTCGCGTCGCTACGCGAGGCCGGCTGGCGGCTCTCCCGGACCGAGGCCGGCGAACTGCGCGTCGTCTGCATGCCCCACGTCGACCGCGAGACGCTCACCGCGTTCCTCGCGGACCTCGACGCCCGCGCCCGGTGACGGCCGACCGCGACGCACACGTCCGGTGACGGCCGACCTCGACGTACACGTCCGGTGACGGCCGACTCGAACTCGGCCCGTTCGGGTTCCGGACCGATCTTCGATCGATCTGATAGCCTACGATGGAACCTGAACGTTTACGGTGTCGTGTCGCCCAGAGTCGACCGTGGCCCTAGTTCCCGCCCTCGCGGCCGCCTTCGCGGCCCTCGGCCCGCTCTCGGTGTTCCCCGACTTCGGCTTCGCCGAGTTCCTCCGCGACGCGACCGGGCCGATCGCGCTGGCGGCCATCTTCGTCTACTCGTTCCTGATCGCCTTCGCCCTCCCGGGGGTGAGCGAGATCGTCCTCCTGACGCCGCTCGATTTCGGGCTGTCCTACTGGGAGCGGATGACGGTTATCGTGCTGGTCAGCGGCGTCGGCAAGGCCGCCGGCAGCGTCTTCGCGTTCCACATCGGCCAGGAGGCCAAGGAGTCGGGGCCGGTGATCCGCTTCCTGCGGCGGTCCCGCTTCGACGTGATCGAGTGGTCAGAAAAGCGGACGGTCCAGCTCGCCAGACGGTGGGGGTACGCCGGCCTCGCGGTCGCGCTCTCGGTGCCGGGGTTCCCGGACACCCTCTCGATCTACGCCTTCTCGGTGCTCGAACGCGACTACGTCCGCTTCGCCGCCGCTACCTTCGTCGGGAGCGTCGGCCGGCTCGTCGTCTGGATCGCCGGCGCCGAGGCGATCTTCTTCCTGCTGTAGGTCGCCGCCGGCGCGGTCTCCCTCGCTGCGGGCCGGCGGCTCGACCGCGGGCGGAACGCGGGTGCTTTTACCGGCCGCCGATCAACGGTGGGTCGATGTCCGAGAAACGGTCGCCGCCCGGCGGTGCGGGCCCCGCGTCGGCCGCGACGGGGTGGGCCGGATGAACGTCGCCGTCCGCGGCGACGCGCCGTCCGTCGAGGCCGTGATCCACGACACCTGCGCCGTGGTCGACCCCGCCGACGCCGACGTGGTCGTCGCCGTCGACGAGGCCGCCCTGGCCGACCTCGCGGCCGAGGCCGGGGGGCCGGCGGCGCCGGTGCTCGCGGTGCTCGACGGCCGCGGCCCGCCCGGGGTCCCTCCCTCGCGCATCCGGGAGGCCCTGGAGGAACTCCACGGCGTCGCCGGGGCCATCCCCACGGTCGCCTCCCCGGTCTGTGCGGTCGCGGTCGAGGGCGAACCCGTCGGAACCGCCGTCCTCGACGCCGCGCTGGTCCCGACCCGGCCCGCCAAGATCTCCGGCTACGCGATCCACGCCGGCGACCGGCGCCTCGACGCCTTCCGCGCCGACGGCGTCGTCGTCGCCACGCCGCTCGGGAGCGGGGGCTACGCCCGAGCCGTGGGCGGACCCATCCTCGGCGTCGACACCGGCTTCGTCGTCTGTCCGATCTCGCCGTACTCGACCGTCAGCGACACGTGGGTGCTCGACCCGCCGGTCGCGGTCACGGTCGAGCGCGACGACAACGAGGTCAGCCTGCTCGTCGACGACGCCGAGCGACGCCCGGTCGCGCCCGGCGAGCGCGTCCGGTTCGACGTCGAGCGACGCCTCGACCTCGTCCGTGTGCCCCTCGACTACGCCGCCGACCGGTGACGCTCGCAGGTCGCCGGCGGACCTCGGACGCTCGACGGATTTCGGGAGAACGATAGAACGGACACCGAACGGCGACGGTCGACTCAGACGACGGCGTTCCAGACCGGCGCGACGACGAAGAAGAGGCTCTGGAAGGCCGCGTACAGCAGGACGAGCACGGACGCGGCGAGCGCACTCTTGGGCGACTCGACGGCCATCTCGTTTCTGGCCTCGACGCGGCGGGCCTCCAGTTCGAAGAAGTCGGCCAGGAACAGGCCGACGACGAGCACCGACATCACCATGCCCGCGTGGGGCTCGACGATCAGGTACGCGAACGACGCCAGGATGAGCAGCACCGTCGTCACCGTGTGCGGGACGTACCGCGCGACGTCGTCGTCGTCCGACCGGGCCTGGTCGACGTGCTTGCGGTGGGCGAGATAGCGCGTGACCATGTTCGCCAGCACCAGCACCAGCACGAGGTGGGGGATCAGGTCCGCCACCGCTTCGAGCGGGCCGAGCGGCACCAGGAACTGTAGCGGTTGCATGCTCTCACCTGGGAGGGTCACTCATTAGAGTTTTTCCAATCGGTCCCGGTCACCTCACTCCGCGTCGGCGTCGCGGTCCCGGAGTGCGCTCCGCGCCTGTCGCCCGGCGGGGATGAGCACCCAGAACGCCAGCGCACCGAACAGCGTGAACCAGAAGAAGGCGTCCATCAGCGTGACACCGATGGCGTTGAACACGCTAGTGTTCGCCAGGTCGACGCTGACGGGCGCCACGAGCTGCTGGGTACTCTCGAAGCTCTCGGTGCGGTACCAGCCGGCCAGCACCAGCCAGGCGAGGCCGCCGCCGGTGAAGATCCCGAGCCCCTTGATGAACTCGTCAGCCATTGTCTGATTCTTCGGGGGAGTCCTCTTGAGACTTTCCCATTCCCCGGGCGCGAAACCGCGTCCCCAGGACGTACACCGCGGCGCCGAAGCCGATACACGCCAGGCCGGCGCCCGCGAGCACGGCCGACAGCACGTCCCCCGCCGGGTCGAGGCCGACCAGCGCGAGCGCCCCGACGACCGCGCGCCGCAGCAGCGACACCTGCAGCGTCGCCGCGTCCAGCAGGACGAACCCGAGGACGACGCCGACGACCGCGATGAGCGTCGAGAACACGGTGACCGTCTTGTACAGGCGCATCGGCACCTCGACGTCGCGCCGCCCGCGGCGACCCGCCGCGCGCTCCTCGGTGGCTCCCTCGTCGGCCGGTGTCGAGTCGTCGGTCATCTGACGTGTGAGAAGTGGATGGAAGCGAAACGTGGTGTGCGTGGCGGGACCGGGTGCGGGCGGTGCGGGCGCGGTCGGGGGGGAACGGCGCGGACCGGAACGCGTGAGCCCGCGGGCGGTCGCGTTACTTCGGCGGCCGGAGCGGATGTGCCGGCCGCTATTTCGGCGGTCGGAGCCGGTAGTACCGGCGGTTGAGGTCGTACATGTAGCCCTCGCGCATCGTCTTGAGCACCGCGTAGGCGACGCAGCCGGCGACGACCGGCAGCAGGAACGTCAGGTCGAAGAGGAGGTGGACGTTCATCGGCATGAGGTTCTTCACCGAGAGCACGCTGATGGTGAACGCGAAGACGACGCCGAAGACGCCGACGGCGGCCCAGAACGGCTGCTCGACCGGCCGCCGGGCCGATCCCTTGTTGATGAAGGGGACGATGGCGATGAACCCGACGACCACGAGGTTGGCGAGCACGCCGTAGGTCCGGTCGGCCATCAGCTTCGACCCGCCGAGGATCTCCAGGGCCGGGTTGAGCGGGTTCAGCTTCAGCAGCCCGAACGACCAGTAGAGATACCAGTCGGGCAGGATGATCGCCGGCGTGGAACTCGGGTTGGCGGGCGGGCCGATGTGGGGCGGGAGCGTCGCCGAGAGGAACAGGATCATCCCGACGAAAAACGAGGTGATCGAGAGGTTCCGCACGGTTTCGTGGGGCCAGGTCGGAAAGGCGAGCACGTCGCGCTCGACGTAGTCCGACTCGGTGCGCAGGTCCTGGTCCTCGC
>ENA-ORDC01000347-ORDC01000347.1-marine-metagenome-genome-assembly--contig:-NODE-347-length-47739-cov-10.514960_pt1 | contig 47739 bp, 50 predicted proteins | sample MGYA00237783_ERZ508515 | MGnify/ENA primary metagenome ERZ508515 (study PRJEB26186, sample SAMN06268792) | marine metagenome | isolation source: Eden Landing Ponds, San Francisco, CA, USA | place... | reverse complement strand
GCGGCGGGGTGTGTCGGCATCGTCGAGTACCAGGCCGAATCGAGTGCGCACGAGTTGATCGAGAACCATCCGCGGAGTTTCCACGTGACCGATCCCCAGGAACTCGCCGACGCGATCGTCTCGGCCGGCGACATCGAGCGCCGGACGATCGACGACGCCTTCGAATCCTACGACAACGACGCGATCCTGGAGTCGTATCTCGATCTCTATCGCCGGGTCCAGGCATCACACGGGCTGTTTTGACGCGTCCTTCTAGCCGTCAAACGAACCCGGATCGTCGGCCGCCTCAACGACGTCGACCGCTGCGACGTTCGCCGCCACGTCGTGCACCCGGATCACGTCCGCACCGCGCTCCGCGGCGAGTGCCGTCGCCGCCACCGTGGGCTCGTAACGCTCATCCGGGCCTCGATCGATCATCTCGAACATCGACTTGTGCGAGTGGCCGACCAGCAACGGACAGCCGAGCGCCTCGAACTCCCCCAGGCGATCCAGAACCTCGAAGTTCTCGGCGTCGGTTTTCCCGAAGCCCAGGCCGGGGTCGACGAGGATCTGTGAGCGATCCAGGCCGGCCTTCTCGGCCAGCAGGACGCGCTCGGTCAATTCCTCGATGACGTCCTCGACGACGTCGTCGTAGTGGACGTCGTGGTCTGGATCGACCGGCGTGTCGATCGAGTGCATGACGACGATGGGGACGTCGTGTTCGGCGGCGAGGTGAGCCATCGCCGGGTCGTCGAGGCCGGTGACGTCGTTGAGGATGTCCGCGCCGGCTTCCAGGGCGGCCTCGGCGACGGGAACCTTCCGCGTGTCGATCGAGATAGTCATGTCCTCGCTTGCGAGGCGCTCGATCACTGGAACGACCCGATCGCGTTCCTTCTCGGCGGGGACCGGATCGGCCCCGGGGCGGGTGCTCTCACCGCCGACGTCGACGATGTCGACGCCCGCATCGATCATCTCCTCGGCGCGCTCGACCGCCTCGTCGGCGGCGTTGTGCTCGCCGCCGTCGTGGAAGCTGTCGGGCGTGACGTTCAGGATGCCCATGACTGCGGTGCCGTCCTCCCAGGGGTAGCCCCGATGCTCCGGGGCGACGCCGATCTCGAGGGATTCTCTGATCTCGTCGGCAAAGGGCGAGAGGCCGTAGGGCTGGCCGTCGAGTTTCCCGGCGAGGCGCTTGAACTGCGCGAGCGTGCCCATCATGACCGCGTCGACGTGCTCGCGATCCTGGTCCCCGAGGCCGGAGACGGCACACTCCCCGCCGAGCGAGAGCAGCTCCTCCTTGAGGTACTGGGCCTGCCGTGGCTGGACGCGGGTCTTGAGCACGCGGTGGACCCCCTTGCCGCGCATCCGCCAGGTGCCGGCCTCGGTGACGTGGGACCCCTCGAGGACATCCTCGGCGTCCGCGATGGATTCGACGCGCTTGGGGACGTTCGGCCGTGTCCAGCGCGTCCGGGCCTCCCGGACGGCATAGAGCGACCCGGAGACGAGTACGGCGTCGTCAGGGCCGGCCGCGTCGAGCGTATCTGCGAGCGCGCCCGCGACGTCCGAGCGCGTCTGGACCTCCGCAGCCGTCTCGGACTCGAAAGCGTGGGCGATCACCTGCTCGTCCTCGGCGCGGTCGACGTCTGGGTGGGTGGCGGTGACGTGATCGGGGGCCGGAAGCGCGTCCGCTATGCCGTGGTGGTCCTTGTCGCACATCGCGCCGACGACCAGGTACAACTCGTCGTACTCGAAGGTGTCGAGCGTCTCGGCGACGCGTTCGCAGCCGCCGGGATTGTGTGCACCGTCGAGGACGACTAAGGGCTCGCGATCCAGCACCTCGAACCGGCCCGGCCAGTGGGCGCGACGCAGGCCGGAAGCGAGCGTCTCCTCGCTGATATCGGCGACTTGCCGAGCGAGGGCGGCCGCGACACCGGCGTTTCGTGCCTGGTGTTCGCCCAGCAGCGGGAGTCGCGTCTCGACGTCCAACCCCTGTCCGGACAGCGTGACCCGACTTTCCAGCCCGTCGCGTCCCCCGTGCTCGACCGTCAGGTCGGCGTCCTCGTCCGGGCTCCCTATACGAATGACGTCCTCGACTTCGTCGTGGATGGCAGCCAGCGCGTCGCCGGTCGCGGCCGTCACGAGCGGCGCGTCCGTGGGGGCGACGGCAGCCTTGTCCCGGGCGATCTCGTCGACGGTATCGCCCAGGAGGTCGGTGTGTTCGAGCGTGACGCTCGTGACGGCGCTCGCGATCGGGTCGACGACGCTCGTGGCGTCGTAGCGTCCCCCGATCCCCACTTCGAGGATGGCGACGTCGACGTTCTGGCGGTCGAACTCCCAGCACGCCAGCGCGGTCAGCGTCTCGAAGAACGTCGGCGAGTCGCCGGCGGCCGCCCGATCGGTCGCGTAGGGCTCGACTTCCTCGATGAATTCGACGAGCGCCGCTTTCGGAACCTTCCGGCCATTCACCCGGACGCGCTCGCGAACGTCGTCGAGATGCGGCGAGGTGTACAGCCCCACGTCGAGGCCCGCCTCTCTGAGGACTGCTTCGAGCATCCGTGCGGTCGAGCCTTTGCCGTTCGACCCGGCGATCTGGACGGCCGAGATCGACTCGTGTGGATCGCCCAGTGCTGCAAGTAACTCGCGAGTGGCGTCAGTCCCCGGTCTGGGGGCAAACCGCCGCAGATCGAAGAGAAAGTTTGCGGCCTCGTGATAGTGCATATCTGTGGGAACCGGTCCGGCGCGTTTTAGGTTATCGGAGTCTGTCGGCTCTCGAAACAGCGGATTGACATCCGGGGCTCGGGCTTCTCAGTCGTCCGCCTTCGGCAATTCGATCCGTATCTGTCCGGAGTCCGGAGACGTGACGGCCGTGTTGTCGACAAGGCTTTCGTTGCCCAACAGGAGCACGGTCGTTCGGTCGGTTGGACTGTGGAGGGTCGCCGTGGCGTTTCCGAGCGACCAGCCCTTCTCCAGTCGGTCGCCACGTTCGTCGAGGAAGTTCCGGAGCGCCCGCTCGAACTCCGTCGCGTTCGCCGCGTCGTCCCACCGGAACGTCCAGGCGTAACTCGAATTGCCACCCGCGGTCGGCCGGAGATAATACAATCGATCGACTCCCCAGCCGGCGGCCGCTTCAGCCGCCCGATCTGGAGCGACGCCGTTCTCCAGAGCGTACCGGACGAACGCCTCGCCGAGCCGATCGGAGCCGCCGGACCGCCAACGGTCGCTTGCTTCGACGGTGACGTTCAACGCAGCGGGCGGTTCCACGTCCGGCGCGTACCCGTGGATGACCTGTTCGCTGGTTTGTGGCGGATTCTCGAAGACGCGATTGAGCTTGGCTGGATCGTTGACGCGATCGGTCACGTACTGGTACCCGAAGGCGTACTGGCTGAAGCCGTATCGGTCGATCTCACCGGGCGGCACGGCATCGAGGAGCCGGTCGTACAGCGGGGCCGTCGGCTCGGTTCGGTTGCCATGCTGGGCGAGATAGGTGTCCGTCGTCAGGACTGTCGCACCCTCCCGGACCGCGCGCACGACGTAGCTTTCGTCGGTGGTCTGGCCGAGGTTCGATTGCAGTGTAGTCACGCGATCCAGTCGGAGATTGACGTAGTGGCCGAACTCGTGGGCGAGGACCCACTCCGTGCTTGCCGGATCACCGTCCGGACTCTTCACGATGTAGATGAACCCGGTATTGAACGTGAGGCCGTTCTCCATGCGCTCGAACTCCGTCCCGTTCAGTCCCTCGCCCGGCTGGAGTCCGAGAATCCGGTTGAATCGAGAAACGCCGGTCGCACCTCCGCCGAGGGTGGCCGTCATTTCGGACTCGTTCTCGAAGACGGTGACCTGTCGGGGCGGGCTCACATCGGCGGCCATCACGTCTTTGACGTCGGCGAACACCTGATCGGCGGAGAGAGTGAGGTTCCCACCTTCGACGGCGATCGAATTGGTTCCGTCCGTCCCGTTCGACGCCGTCGATTCAGTCGTCTCAGTCGCCGTTGGTGTCGCCGTTCCCCCCTGCTCTGTCGTCGTCTTCTCGGTCTCTGTTTCGGCCACGTCGGTGCTGGTCGGTGTCGTCTCGTCTGTGGGCACTGGTTCTGTCGTCTCGACATCCGCGTCCGTCTGCGTCGAGTCGGGCAGGTCCGTCTCGGTCGCGTCCGGACCGATTACGGGGGCCTGACAGCCCGCAATCAGGAGGACGACAACCACGGCCACAATACGGAGACCTCGTGTCATACCGGTCATTCGACCCGAAGGATTCAGCCCCAATAAAAGCCGGCGGACTCGGAATCTAGATCCCGTTCAGTCGATCGAGACGGCCGATTCGGCACCCTCGGGAATCGTGATCGAGACCTCGCCGTCGTAGGTAAATCGCATGTCCGCGTTCATCGTCAGGTCGACCGTCTGGCCGGCCTGGGTGATGGTGGCGTTCATCGAGAACGCTGTCCGGAGTGGCTGATTCGTGTCGGTGTCTATCCAGAGGTGCTGGTCGACGTTGGTCACGTTGTACTCGACATTGCTGCCCGTGGCTCCCAATCGGGCCGCGATGGCGGCCGACGTCGCCGTTTCGTTGACGTCGGCTTCGAGTACCTGGGTCTCGATGCCGTCGATCGTCTCGGTACCGGCCCTCGAAACCGAGGCGTTAGCGAGGAACGTCTGCTGGCGGGCCAGTGTGTCCTGCTGGGTGAAAAAGCCCGGCTCGGGGTCGAGCGTCACCCACTCAGAGCCGTATTGTCTGGCGTAGGTCGGACTGAATTCGTAGACTGTCCCGTTCTGGAAGTACGTACTGATGTTCTGGGTTATTCCGGAGACGTGAACGGTTTGATTCATCACCAGTCGCTCGTTGGCCCGGTCGAACATCCCCTCGGAGTTGATCATCTGTTCCTGGCGCTGGTTGTTGGCCTCCTGAACGATCGTCGTATTCGCGGAGACGTGATAGGACTCGACGGACTCAGCCGCCGCGACGACATCGGCTTGCAACGCAGACGGATCCGCTTGCTCCGTTGTCTCGTCGGGCGTCTCCGTCTCGGTCGGCGTCTCTGTCGCCGTTGGTGTGTCGGTGAGTGTGTCGGTCGGCGTTCCGTCTGTCTCGATCGACGTTTCGGTATCAGTCGTTTCCCCACTACACCCCGCGAGGACCACGAGCCCGAGGAGGGCAAGCAGGGCGATCGTTCGCTTTCTCATGTGTCTATCCTATACTCCCCGTCAAACACCTAAAAGCAATCGCATTTCTACAGCACGGGATGGACGCCACACCGTTGCGTTCGTCGGGTAGCTGCTGGCCCGGCTCAGTGGTCCAAGGATCGAGGTGGAACCCGAGGTGGAGTGACTTCGTCCGCTTCAGTCGTGTCGGAACGCACGCGAGCCGGTGAACACCATCGCGATGTCGAGTTCGTCGGCGCGCTCGATCACGTCGTCGTCGTTGACGCTGCCCCCGGGCTGGATGACTGCCTCGATACCGGCCTCGTCGGCCGCGTCGATCCCGTCCGGGAACGGGAAGAAGGCGTCTGAGGCCATCACGGCCCCGTCAGCGTCCTTGCCCTCGGCGTCGCTGTCTGCTTTCATCTTCGCGATTTCGACAGCATCGACCCGCGAAACCTGCCCCGCACCGACGCCGACGGTTTCTGTCCCCTTTGCGAAGACGATCGCGTTGGACTTGACGTGTTTGATCGTCTGCCAGGCAAAGCGCATCGCTTCGAGCTGTTCGTCGGTCGGCTCCCGTTCAGTGACGACCTCCAGATCGTCCTCGGTGACGGTCTGGAGATCCCGATCCTGGACGAGGCGGCCGCCGACGATCGGTTTCTCAGTCAAAGTCTCGCTTGGCTCGTACTGGTTGCTAACATCCAGCACGCGGAGATTGTCCTTCTCGAAGAGTACGTCCAGCGCGTCGTCGGTGTACCCCGGCGCGACGACGACCTCCTTGAACGATTCGATGATCTGTTCGGCCGTCGCGGCGTCACACTTGCGGTTGAGGGCGACGATCCCGCCGAAGGCGCTCTTGGGGTCGGTCGCCAGCGCGTCGGCGTAGGCCTCGCTGATCGAGTCGGCGACCGCACAGCCCGCCGGGTTGGTGTGTTTGATGACCGCGCAGGCGGGGTCGTCGAACTCCTTGACGAGGTTGAGGGCCGCGTCGGTGTCGTTGTAGTTGTTGTACCCCATCCCCTTCGCCCCGTCGTTGAGCTGGGGGGCGTCGACGACGTTCGCTTCCTCACAGGTTCGATCCGCGTACAGCGCGGCGTCCTGATGGGGGTTCTCGCCGTAGCGCAACTCCCGGACACGGTCGTCGCTCGCAAGCCGGCGTTCGGGGTAGGCCCCGCCGTCGTCACCCTCGATGGCGACCGTGCCTTCCTCCCAGTCAATTTCGACGCGATCCTCGGCGAACCACTGGATCGCACGGGGATAGGCTGTGAACTCGCCCTCGTAAAGGACGCGCTCCTTGAGATCCTCGACGGTATCGCCCTCGCGAACGGGGACGGGCTCCTGGGTGACGATCGGGCCGTCGTCGACGCTCTCGTCCACGACGTGGACGGTACAGCCCGTCATCCTGACGCCCGCTTCGAGGACGTCCTCGTGGACGTCCATGCCCTTAAACGCAGGCAGGAGCGCGGGATGGACGTTCAGTGTCGTCGGTGTCTCCTCGAGGAACGTCTCCGTCAGGATCCGCATGTATCCGTCGAGGGCGACCAGATCGAACTCGTAGTCGGCGAGTGCATCGAGGACACGCTGTTCGTGTGCTTCACGTGACTCACTCGCCTCGTGCTCGACGACTTCCGTCGGGATACCGTGCTCCTGGGCTTTCTCCAGCACGGGTGCGTCGGCGTCGTTCGTCAGGACGACGGACAACTCGGCCCCACCCGGCGTGCGGTCGGCGAGGTTCATGAGGTTGCGACCCCTGTTCGAGGCCATTCCGGCTACCTTCATGTGCGAGGAGGGGACGGCACGGAGCAAAGTAGTTGCGGAACGTCGGAGTCCTGAAAATCTGCACGCTGTCGACACGACCCGAAGCGAAGACCGACTCTGCGTTATTCGAGATCGAACGCGATGTAGCGCTCGCCGTTCGTCTCGCTGACGTCAGTGCCGATCGAGACGGTGTCGCCGACCTCTACGTCTTCGCTGTCGGCGCGAACCTGACCGGTCAGGCGGACGTCCCCGAACTCGGCGATCCCGAGGACGAACGGCACGTCGTCGGCGAACTCCGGCGTCGGGACGTGCGTGACGTTGTACGTCAGCAACTCGCCGGTCTCGGCCAGCGGTGCCTCGCCGAGGTCGTCGGTTGCACATTCCGGGCAGAGTCGCCGCGGCGGCAGTGAAGCGTGGCCGTTCGCACATTCGACGTAGTAGGGCTCGCCCTCCTCTAAGGCGTCCATGAAGTCGTCGTAGCCATCGTCACGGACTTCGTCGCTCATTGTTCCACCTCCAGAACGTGCACGACAGCTGAAGCCACTGTCCCACCCGCGTTGTGCGTGAGTCCGACTTCGGCGTCTTCCACGGCGTCACTGTTGACGTGATCGCCACGGAACAGCTTCGTCATCTCGCTGATCTGGGCGAGTCCGGTCGCGCCGACCGGGTGCCCCTTGGCTTTCAGGCCGCCCGAGAGATTGACGGGCAACTCGCCGTCGGCGGTCGTTTCGCCCTCGCGGGCGGCGGTGATCGCTTCGCCTTCGTCGTAGAGTCCCAATCCTTCGAGCGCCAGGACTTCAGCGATCGTAAAGCAGTCGTGGACTTCGAGGAAGTCGACGTCGTCGGCGTCGATGCCGGCGTCGGCGTAGGCTTCTTCGGCGGCGTCGGCCGTCGCGGGCGTCCAGGTGATCGAGTCCCGGTGCTGGAGTGCGAGATCGTCGGTCCCCTGGCCGGTGCCCGTGATCGAGACCGGCGCGTCGAGGTCGTGCTCGGCGGCATAGTCTTCGCTGACGATGATCGCCGCGGCCGCGCCGTCGGTGATCGGACTGGCGTCGAACAGCCCCAGCGGATCGGCGACCGGGAACGCGTCGAGGACCTTCTCGATCGTGATCTCGGTCTGGTACTGCGCAAGCGGGTTGTTCGCGGCGTTCGCGTGGTTCTTGACCGCGACCTCGGCGAGATCCTCGCGGTCGCCGCCGTGGGTCTCGAAGTATCGCTTCGCCATCAGGGCGTACGCGCCGGGGAAGGTGATCCCGTGTTTGATCTCCCAGAGATCGTCGGCCGCGACCGAGAGCCCGCCGGTCGCGCCGGTGGTTCCCATGTTGTGCATCCGCTCGACCCCGCCGACGAGGACGACGTCGGCACTGCCGGCACGCACAGCCTGAATGCCCTGTCGGACGGCCATCCCGCCCGAGGCACAGGCGCTTTCGACGCGCGTCGCAGGGACGTCCAACCCGAGCATTTTGGCCATCAACGGACCCATGTGGCCCTGTCGCTCGGAGAGTTCGCCCATGAAATTCCCGAGATAGAGCGCGTCGATCTCTCCGCGGTCGATTCCCGCGTCTTCGATTGCTGTCTCGCCGGCTTCGGCGAACAGATCCCGACCCGTCCGGTCGGCCATCTCGCCGAACTTCGTCATTCCGACTCCAGCGATCGGTGTGGACATATATTTGTGATCCTCCGTTCGGTCACTCGTACGTCTCAGTGATATATCTTGAGTCCGACGGTCGTCGAACTCTCGCGTGGGAAAACCCAGCCGACGACGGCCTGACTAGCTATTGTCCGTTGCCATCGCCCGAACCTCCCAATCACGGTTTCGGCGTCTGTGGATTTCTCCACGATGGCCACGAACTCGGATACCGGATACCCATTCGCTGTTCGCCTGCCCGAGATGGCTACAGCGACCCGGACTGTGTACGCGAACCGCCCGCAGGGCCAGCTACCCTACCGGGCCAAATTGGGACTAACAACAGCTAATTAAACCCGTGTTCCGTACCGCCGTACACCAATGGTCGAGGCACTGGGCATCGCACTCGGGATCGGATTCACGTTCACCGCGGTGCTCCTCCACTATGCGAAGGGGACTGGCTGGGAGCCTGCCGAAGATATCTCCACAGCGCTGCTCGAACGTCGAGCGGCCGCCGTGCCGGAAACGGACTTTCCGGAACCGATGAACCGGTCGATCGGCGGTGGTGGCGCGGCAATCCCGGCAGGCGGCGATGCTGAGGGCGAACTCGCCGACGGCGACGCTGACGAGGCAGACGAGGGCTTCGATCCCGAGGCGATCCCGGAGGACGAGGTCGAACACTACGAGATCGAATTTGCGAAGGAAGGCAAGACGATCGAGGTGGCAAACAACGAGACGATCCTGGAGGCCGGCGAGGACGAGGACTGGGATCTGCCCTATTCCTGTCGTCAAGGCCAGTGTCTGTCCTGTTCGGGCCATGTCGAGGACGGCCCGGCCGAGGACTTCGTCAAGCACTCGAACAACGACACGCTGAGCGAGGAGGAGATGGAAAACGGCTACTGTCTGACCTGCACGGCCCACCCGACAACGGACTTCACGATCGAGACCAGCGAGACGCCCTGACTGCGTTCGATTTTTCTTCAGTTTCGACCGATGGCTTCGCCAAAGGAGTTCACAACCGTTTTATCCGTCTGTGCGGAACCATCAACTGAGGGCGCGTAGCTCAGTGGACAGAGTTCTTGGTTCCGGACCAAGATGTCGAGGGTTCAAATCCCTTCGCGCCCGTCCACCTTTTTACGTCGTCGGGTCGCCATAGGCGACCTCTCTCTGCTCACGGACGCGAAGCGTCCGAATGCTCGCGGGCCGTGCGCGGCGCTACGCGCCGCGACTTCGAGGCGGTTGAAAAACCGCCTCGCTGCCCGCTCGCACTATCCGTGGGAGCCAAGCTCCCACGCCATTCGCACGGTCAGCGGGACCTTCGGTCCCGCTCGACTCGCAAAAAGCTGTCCTGCAGAGCAAAGCGAAGCAGGTCTCGGTAGACGAGCGAAGCGAGTCTACCGGTGGACCAAAAACACCTCGACCTCGCTGCTCACGGCTCCTGCTGGTCGCCGTTCGCAATTCCGAGGCTCTCACTTTGTTCGAGCCTCGCAACGCTCGGTCGAGCGAAACGGCTCGCAACGCTCGCCGCACATCAGCATCCCTTCGCGCACGTGGCGGATTTTGGCGGTCATAATCACCCGACAGAATCGGGGTGATTTCCAACCGAACAGAGCGCCGGATGCTTTCGTTCGAAGGGCGAGCGGCCGAGTGGGTGTCACGAGCAAAGAACTTCCCGCGTGAGCCACCACAACCTTCGCGACCGGTGTGATAATCCGATCGAAATCGATACAAGGCTCCCGGAAGGTGAGGTGACACATGTCCGAAATAGCGCGGACGTATTCGGCGGTGTTTGCCCCCGAAATCTTCGTGCTGCTCTGTAGCCTCTGTCTCATCGGATACGAATGGCGCTCGACGTCAGGTCACTCGCCCGCGGGACTCGGCAAGCGTCTCGCAGTCCTCGGGTTTGGCTGGGTCGTGGCATTCGTCATCTATCAGGGGGTCCCGCACGTCGTGGGACCACTCCCGGAGTGGGGGGCTGACGCAACGGGCAGTGCGGGGTTGGCCATCGGCATGCTGGCAATTTGGGCGGGGTGGCGCGTCTGGAACTGGGGGGACATCATGCCCGAGTTCGCGCTCCTTCTCGTGGCGGTGACGATCCCGCACCTTCTCATCACGCCGTTCTGGGATATTTCGAGCCACGTCCTGTATGCGATGGCACCGGCCGGCTACCTGTTGTTGGTTGATCGACGATTCCTTCCGCTCAGTCTAGTGGCACTCGGTATGGTCGTCGCTCGGCCACTCGCCGATGCACATACGTGGCTCCAGTCAATCGGCGGATTGGCGCTCGCCTTGGCGTTCTTAATTGCTCTTGCTCGAGTCGGCTCTCGGGACGGGTCGACACTTGCTCTGGTCGGGGAGTGACGCCCTACGAGCACACCGGTAGATCGTACGGATTGCTTTTCCGTGAATCATTTCGGCGTCGCATCTGCTGGTCACCTACCGTCGCTGGTGTCCCGCAAATCACGTCGATTCAGCACATACCAGAGAGAGACACCCAGTCCGATGACCGGAAAGATCCCGGCGGCTGCGAACCACCGTAGATCGCCGTTCTCGGACCGTTTGACGTCGATCTCCATACCGACCCAGAGGAAAAACTGCAGGAGTAGCAGGACGATGAAACCCGAGGTCACGATACCACTCACCTCCGTGACTATTTTCGTTTGGATAGCTGATAAATATTCGTCACGGTGATGAGCGGTGTGCTCGGATCTGGCATCGGTGTGACAGGGCTCGCTTCGGAAAAAAACAACGAAGCGGAACTGACTACCACACTGATTGTGGCAAAGGAAGTATAGCCGTATATATCACTGGCTGTTGTGGCAATATTTCTCTTCTTAGCCCTGAATATTCATATTCGAATATTATCCCGTTTCCCGCTGAAAATATTGCCCCTGTAACATTCATCCGGCGTCCTCGGTATTGTCCCCGTCGTCAGCGTCCTCGTACCGTTCGCGGGCCATCTCGAACCCGCGTTCGGCCTGTTCGTACGTCTCCCGCAGATCCTCGATCGGCGTCTCCGTCGCGTCCACACGGAGGTCGTTGTAATAGGGGTCCATCGAGCGGTCTTCGGTCGTTTCGACGATCAGTGCGGCGCTCTGGACGGGCAACTCCTCGCGTTTGTCGCCACCCTCGGCGTGACCGGCCTCCAGCGCGTCGATCAATCGCGCCGCAAGTGGACGGTCGACGTCCGCGTCGGGGCCGAGTGGCGGCGCGCTGTCTTCGTAGGTCGCCGCCGCTTCCTCGATAACCGACTCGCCCGTCAGGAGGTTCCCGGCGACGGTGAAATTGTTACCGACGCGGTCGCCATACCAGGGTTTGCACTCCTCGCCCGAGAACGCGAACTCCCCCGCTGTGCCGACGCCGTGGACCTGGCGCTGTGGCCGTCCGTCGTCTGCGTTGAGCAGCGCTTCGAGTGCATCTTCGACGGCCAGCCCGTCGTCGAGATACTCGACGCCTTTCCGGCCAAGTTCGACGTTGACGTGACTCTGGGTCGCGACGGCCCCGTGTTCGCTGGCGAACGGACACAGCGTTCCGACTCCCGGGAGACGTGTCGTCACGGCCACCCCGAATCGAGTCTGGTTGGTCCCGTTCTCGTCGGTGTACCGTTCGCGAACACAGATGCTGAACGTCATGTGCGTGGACTCAAGCGGCCGCCTCCTCAGTGTTTGGGGCCGCTCCAGTGTCCCCGATGGGCCATTCCGTTCGAGTGGGTGACCATCGGCCGGCCAGACGCGGCAATATATGTGAATGGTTGAACGACAACGATGGACTTAACAATACCCTCCCGGAAGTGGACGTATGTCAAATTCGGTCAATCCGTTCGAGAGCTTACAGTCACAGATCGACGACGCGTCGGCGTCCCTTGATGCCGGAGACGATGTTCTGGAGAGCCTGAAACACCCCCAGCGCGTTCTGGAGACGACGCTCACTGTCGAGATGGACGACGGGAGCCTCGAGACGTTCAAAGCGTTCCGATCGCAGTTCAACGACGCACGCGGTCCCTACAAGGGCGGCATCCGCTATCACCCGGGCGTCAACCGCGACGAGGTCAAGGCGCTGTCGGGCTGGATGGTTTATAAGTGTGCGACGGTCGGGATCCCGCTCGGCGGCGGCAAGGGCGGTATCGTCATCGACCCGAGCGAGTACTCCGAGAGCGAACTCGAGCGCATCACGCGAGCCTTCGCGGTGGAACTTCGACCGCTGATCGGTGAGGATCGAGATGTTCCCGCGCCGGACGTCAACACCGGGCAGCGCGAGATGAACTGGATCAAGGACACCTACGAGACACTGGAAAACACGACCGAACCCGGTGTCGTCACCGGGAAGTCCCTCGACAGTGGCGGCAGCGAGGGTCGCGTCGAGGCGACCGGCCGCTCGTCGATGCTGGTCGCCCGCGAGGCCTTCGAGTATCTCGATCGTGACATCAGCGAGGCGACCGTCGCCGTCCAGGGCTACGGCAACGCCGGCTGGATCACGGCCGATCTGCTCGAAGACCTCGGGGCCTCGATCGTCGCTGTCTCGGACTCCTCGGGTGCCATTCGGACCGACGGCGAATTCGATGCTCGCGCGGTCAAAGACCACAAGCGAGAGACGGGCAGCGTCGTCGGCTACGCCGGTGCCGACGAGGAACTCACCAACGACGAACTCCTGACGCTGGACGTCGATATTCTGGTGCCGGCGGCACTCGAAAACGCCATCGACGAGGAACTCGCCGCCGATGTCACGGCGGACGTCATCGTCGAAGCAGCCAACGGGCCGCTGACCCCGAAAGCCGACGAGGTTCTCGCCGACGAGGATGTCCTGGTCATTCCGGACATCCTGGCAAACGCGGGCGGTGTCACCGTCTCGTACTTCGAGTGGGTGCAGAACCGCCAGCGCAACTACTGGAGCGAGGAGCGCGTCAACGAGGAACTCGAAGACGTGATCGTGACCGCCTTCGATGATCTCGTGTCCGCTTACGAGGACGAAGACCTGCCGACGCTGCGGGTCGCAGCTTACGTCGTTGCCCTCCGTCGTGTGCTTTCGGCGAGTGAGCAGGCAGGCCACTGGGGCTAACACGGCTGCTTTCGCTCAGCCACGATCGATCCGCAGCCGCCCGTGACGTTTTGCCGATCCGCCTCCTAACTGGTGTATGTCCACTTACGAGCGATCAGTCCACGTCGACGCCCCGTTCGAGGACGTCTGGGAGTTTCACTCGACGATCGACGGGCTGGACGCCCTGACGCCGGGCTGGGTCAATCTCCGAGCCGAATCCGTCCGTGGCCCCGACGGCGAGGAAGATCCCGACGAAATGATCGTCGGCACGACGGCGATCGTGTCGCTTCGCCCGTTCGGCGTCGGGCCACGCCAGGAGTCGACGACACGGATCGTCGAGCGCGAACGGACGGGCGGCGATGGGCGGGAGACGGGCTATTTCGTCGACGAGATGTCCGGTGGCCCCTTCGCCCACTGGCGACACACCCACCGTTTCGAGGCCGTCGAGGGTGGGACGCGAATTACTGATCACGTGGAGTACCGACTGGCCGGTGGTGCCGTTGGTCGACTCGCGAGCCCGCTCGCAGTGGTCGGCTTCGCGCCGATGTTCCGGTATCGCCATCGAGAGACGAAGCAGCTTCTGGAGTGAGCGCGGTCAGCGGGCCAGCGTCCCCAGTTGTGACCCGCAAGGTGTAAGCGAACCGCCTGCGATCACCCGGCGTGTCGCGTTCATTCGTCGATCGGATCGAAAGCGCCCCGCCGCTCGCCGGGTTGGCGGTCGCGGTGTTTGCAGTTTCGACCAGTGCGATCCTGATTCGGTGGAGCAAGGCACCGTCGATCGTCGCCGCGTTCTACCGCGTCCTCCTTACGACGTTATTGCTCGCGCCTGTCGCAATGTGGCGACAGCGATCGGCGTTTCGGCGGCTTGCGTGGCGCGATTTGGCCGGCGGTGCGCTGGCCGGCGTCGCCCTGGCGGTCCACTTCGCTGCCTGGTTCGAGAGTCTGGCGTGGACTAGCGTGGCCGCCTCGGTGACGCTCGTTCAGTCACAACCGCTGTTCGTCGCTGCCGCCGCGCCGCTCCTGCTGGACGAGCGGGTCGGTCCTCGAACAGTCGCCGGGATCGTCGTCGCCGTCGCCGGAATCGCGGGGATGTCGGCCGCGGACCTCCTCGGTGTGGGGGTTCTCGGTCCGAACCCGCTGTACGGTAACGCGCTCGCACTGCTCGGTGCGCTCGCGATGGCGGGGTACGTCCTCGCCGGGCGGTCGATCCGCCAGCGGCTGGCGCTGTTGCCGTACGTGATCGTCGTCTACACGGTCGCCGCAGTCACGCTGCTCGTCGTTCTCGGCTTTCAGGGTGTGGCGCTCACCGGGTATCCGCCGCGGGAGTGGCTGCTCTTTCTCGGCATGGCAGTCGGTCCGGGGGTGTTCGGCCACACGGTCGTCAACTGGGCGCTGGGTCACCTCGAATCGAGCGTCGTCAGCGCGTCGCTGCTGGGCGAACCCCTCGGCTCGACGGTGTTGGCGCTCGTGTTGCTCGGAGAGGTTCCGGGGGTTGCCACCGTCGTCGGTGGTGTCGTCGTCTTGATCGGGATTGTGGTGACCGCGCGTGCCCGACAGCAGTAGCCGTCGTCGTTTCACCCCGTCGCGACTTTCTCGATCTCGCCTTTCACGGCGGCCGCGTCGAAGTCGTGATCCGGGCGGATCGTCACGAAGTCAAGGAAGTCCCGGGCGGTGAGCAGCGTCTCGGCGCCGAAGATTTCGACGGCGAGCCCGACAGTCTCGGCCGGACCCAGCAGCGGCGAGAGCACGCCCAGCGCACACGCGATGTCGTACGCTCGGGCGTCCGCGATGTCGCCACGGACGCTCGTCGCGTCGATGAAGTAGAGTTCGTCCTCGACGACGAGGACGTTCTCGCTCCGGAGATCGCCGTGGGCGAGCCCCGCCTGATGCATCCGATCCAGCGCCACGAAGAGGTCCGGTGCGAGTTGACGGGCTGTGGCGACCTCGACCGCTTCGAACGTCCGGAATGCCGGAACGTATTCGAAGACGAGCACACCGTAGTCTTCAACCTCGAAGGCCTCGACCGGCTCGGGGACGTTGACACCGACCGACTGCATCCGCTGGGCCGCTTCGAGTTCGTGTTCGGCCATCTCGAGTGGTGTCCCGAAGTGTTCGAAAAACCCCTCGGTCCCGCTGGTGAACGCGCCGAGATTGCGACCGGTCGTCAACAGTGCGTGGACCAGCGAGTGCTGTCTGGAGATAATCTTCACGAAGTACCGATCGTTGACGACCAGCGGCACCGACAGCCAGTTGTTGGCGTCCAGAAACTCGACGCGGCCCGCCGGCTCGTCGTAGCGATCCAGGACGGTCTCGACGATCGCTTCGAGCTGTGGCCAGGCGATCTGCCCGCGCAACAACCGACGGACGGCCATACGCCCATGCCGGCACCCAGCGTCAAAGGCTTTCCGTCGTCACTCGCCGTCGGCCTCGAACTCCTTGGCCAACAGTCCGTAACGATACACGTCGATTCGCTCGCCCCGGACGAACGCGTGATCACGGAAGACGCCTTCACGCTGGAATCCCACGGCTTCGAGCAGCGCCTGGGAGGCATCGTTGTCCGGATAGACGTTGGCATAGATCTTCTCCAGACGACGGTCCTCGAACGCGTAGCGGACCATCCGACGCGTGGCATCGGTCGCGTAGCCGTTGCCCTGCTCGTCCGGGTGAACGTAGTAGCCGAGTTCGGCGATCCCCCAGACGTCCATCATTTCGTTGAGGCCAACTGTCCCGACTGGCTCGCCGTCCACACACATCAACAGGTGGACGTCATCGCTGTCGCCGAGACTTTCGATCCACTCGCGCTCCTGCTGGTTATTCAGTGGTTCGTACGCCCCGAGCGTCGGCCAGACCTCGGGATGGTTGATCGTCTCCGCGAGGAACTCGGCGTCTTCGGTCTCGATCGGTCGCAACGTCACGGTATCGCCTCGGAGGAACGTCGGCCCAGGCATGGACTGTCGATCTATCCGATCGATCACAAAACTGTCGGTCTCGGGGAGCCGACAGTACTCGCCGAAACTGATGCCGACAGTACTCGCCGAACCCGACACCGCAAAGGGCGACCCGCCCGCAGGAAATATATGGGAACTTCGCTGGACTCGCGGTCAGCACAGGCCACGGAAGTCATCGAACGAATGCACGACGCCTACCCCGATACCACAATTTCGCTCACCTTCTCGAACCGACTGGAACTGCTGGTGGCGGTCGTCCTTTCGGCACAGTGTACCGACGAGCGCGTTAACGAAACGACGCCCGAACTCTTTGAGACATACCAGACGCCGGAAGACTACGCCGCCGCCGACGAGGAACAACTCGCCGAGGACATTTACGGCATCACGTTTCACAACAACAAGGCCGGCTACCTCAAAGGGATCGGCGAGATCCTCGTCGAAGAGCACGACGGCGAGGTTCCGGACACCATGGACGCGCTGACTGACCTTCCAGGTGTCGGCCGGAAGACCGCGAACGTCGTCCTCCAGCACGGTCACGACGTTGTCGAGGGGATCGTCGTCGATACGCACGTCCAGCGACTCACCCGCCGCCTGGGACTCACCGAGGAGGAGCGTCCCGAAGCCATCGAGGACGATCTGATGGAGATCATCCCTGAAGACGAGTGGCAGGCGTTTACCCATCTCATGATCAGCCACGGTCGGGCCGTCTGCACGGCACGGAATCCGGACTGTGGGGACTGTGCACTCGAAGACGTCTGTCCGTCGTCGAAACTTGACAGTGACGTGGATCTCGCGAGCGGCGAGGCCTGGGAGTGACGGGTGCTCGCCCGGCTGTGGCACGTATCGTCACCCGAGTGGTTGGTACTTAATAACGTACCGGACGATCCCCGTCAGGTAGGCGAGGATCCAGAAGCTCGTGTACCCGACGACGCCGATCCGAAGGCGTGCGCGCCAGTGGCCCAGCTCTAGGTCCCCCGTCTCCGCTTCGAGGTCATCCAGATCGAAGGACGAAGCGCGACGATACGCCTCGGAGGCCCACTTCGCCCGGAGAATACGGACGATCCCGGTTGCAGCAAGCGCGAAGAAGGCGTACGCCTGGAGGCCGAGGAACGCATGCACGACAGCGAAGCCCGAAACCTGACTCCAGAGCTTCGGGATCATCCACCACACGAGCGGGACAGTCGTCAGCGCTAGCCCGAGCCCGACGACGGCGAGGTGGGTTCGAAGCACCCGCCAGGTGACGGGATCGTGGACGATCATCAGCCAGGCACCGTAGAGGAAACAGGGGAGACTAAGCGAGACTGCAACCACCACTATCGTTGCGATCGCGTCGTCGCCGAGCGTCGGCACGATCCCGTCGATCGCATCGGTCACGCCGCCGACTAGCAGTACCGTCGCCGCGAGTGCCCCGTGGCTGGCCATCGAGTGCAGTTCGGCCGGCGGCCGTTAAAACGCGTCGGAGCGATGGGCCAGCACTCTCTATCCCACCGGCCGAGTCAGAGAACACCCGGACAGATCATACTGCCTATCAGAAGCGGTAAGCATCCACGGGCCGTATGCGATCCCGATGGCTCCTGCCGAGTCCACGAACGATGCACCTGCGGGCGACAGCGAGCCGTCGCTGTCGGAACTTCGCGAGCAGGTCGAGGAGAAATACGACTTCGAATCCTTTGGACCGGCCGAGATGGACGAGATGGACCGCGAGGAGTGGGAGGCGGCCTTCGACGCGGAGACGTGGATCACCGGCGAGAAGTTGCTCGACCGCCTCGAAGCCGACCTCCGTCAGCGCGTCGCCGATCGGGACGTCTTCGCTCGGATCGAGCGTGAGGACGACCGGTTGCTTGCGTACTCCGACGAGAGTTACGCCGTCGTCTACGGTGACGGTTCCGTCGAGGGAGAGGGCACGGTGCGTCGGGACGTCGAGCCGTCGGTGGCGTTGTGCTCGATGGAATCCTACGACGTGCCCGACCCGCCGAGGGGTGACGTGCTTCCCGACCCTGACGAGGTCGAGGAGGGCGACGGTGAACTCGGCAACGTCATGGTCCAGTTGCTCTCGGTTGCCCAACTGCTCGCGGGAGTGGTGTTGCTCGGGTACGGTTTTCTGGGCAACGGGATCGCGTTCGTCGCCGGGTTGTTCCTGCTGGGTATCGGACTCTTCCTGCTGGTGGTAGTCGCCAACGCTCGCCTGTCGGAGGCTTTCCGCGCTGACGCCTACCGAACGCGCCTCCGGCAGATGGGGGCCGAGGGCGACGAGCGGCCGGCGTTCGTTCCCGATGATGACGCGGAACTCGCCGCCGGGAGTGTCCGACAGCCCGAACCGAACCAGGACGGCGATCGGCCACGTGAACGGGCGTCGACCGACGACACGGTAGTGGGTGATACCGATGCGGAGTGACCGATCAGCACGGCCGATGGGCCGATCGATCGTCCCGGTTCGCAGTGCGCTCGATTCGCCAGGGGTAACCGGTAAATGGAACCGTAATTGGCGGTTTTATACAAACACAACTCTGAGTGTGGATACACATGCATAGACGGGACTTTCTCCGATCTGCCGGAACGGTGACCGGCGGGGCAGCAGCCGCCGGGGCGGCGGGCTCCGCTGCCGCCGCCGGGGAGGGCGACTCCGGCTCGGGCGGTGGCAGTTCAGGCGGTGGTCAGCCCGACTACAAGGGGTGGTTCTCGGGCGTGAGCAACTTTTCATCGACCGAGGATCACCGGGGCGAGGATGAGGTCACGGTCGAGGTGGGTGTCGAGGCCAATCAAGGGTACTTCGGCTTTGGCCCGGCCGCCGTGTGGGTCGACCCCGACACGACCGTCACCTGGGAGTGGACGGGCCGTGGCAACGCCCACAACGTCGTGGCCGAGGACGACTCGTTCACATCGGGGTCGGCCGTCGCGGAGGCGGGCACGACCTACGAGCGGACGTTCTCGGAAGCCGGGATCCACAAATACTACTGTAAACCCCACGAACTGAACGGCATGAAAGGGGCGATCGTCGTCGGCGACGACGTGCCTACTGTCGCGGCCGGTGCGTCGACGCCGGTCAACCCCAAGCACATGGGTGTTCCGTTTCAACCCCATTACGTCGGGATCGCCACGCTGCTGGGTATCTCCTCGACGCTCGCGTTCACGTTCTACCTGCTGAAATACGGCGAGTCCGCACACACGAGCGGGGGGAACAACTGATGTCCTCCGGTAGCACCTACGGCGACATCCACCGCTACGAACCGCCACGTGAAAGCGCGGCCGCCGCCGTCGCGATCGTGCTGTTGACGCTCGTCGAGATCGCGCTTGTCGGGATCTTCACCTATGGCCTCATCAACGGCTGGGGCATCGCAGCGAACGACGGCGGGTTCGGGAACATGTTTCTCGGGACTGTCCTCGCGACGATGTTCGTCAACCTCGCCTTTATCCTGCTTTTGTACCGCAAGGAGTTCCTCCCCGATGTCATGATCGTCAAGAAGCGACGCCGCAAGTGGGAGGATCTTTACATCCGTGAGGAGGACGCCGACGGCGAGTCGCTGACTGACGGCGCAACGGAGAGTTTCAAACGCGCGATCTACCCCTATTACAAACGATAACCATGGCACACGAAGACAAGTATCCAAACGAATCGGGCCGCCGGCGCTTCGTCAAGGGCGTCGTCGGATCGGCCGTTCTCGGCACCGTCGCGACCGGCGGCGCGACCGCCATCGGGCTGACGACGGCACCGTCGGGCGTCGGCGGCGGGATCACGCCGTACATCGGCATCAAGAACACCGACGGGCCGGCCCCGCGCGGGATGCCGATCGTTCCGGTCGAGATCCAGGATGACGACACGATCGCTGGCGTCTGGCCGGACACCCAGGAAAAGACTGTCCAGGGCCAGACAGTCACCGTCGCCGAGATGGACCTGGGCGGGACGACGTATAGCTCGACGTGGTTCCAGTACTGTGGCGTCCAGACGTACGCCGGAATCAGTCCCGACGCCGATCAGGACGACGCCTTTCGCTCGTCCTCGGGGACCTACGACTGGCAAAGCGACATCGAGGACGGGCAGGCGCTCACCCTGTCTGATTTCGATGATTACGAGGAATGGGGCAACGACATCGGCGAGTCCGGCCTCGGGAAGCCGGCGTCGGCGGGCTGGCGCTCGGAGGGTGACAACGTCCAGACGATCCCGGTCCAGGTACTTCGCAGCCCGGAAGTCTCGAAAATGGTCAACGGTGAGGGCGAGTACAGCGAACTATCGCCCGACGTCCGGTCGTTCCTCGACGCCGCGACCGAGGACGACGTGATGGCCTGGCTCAACAAGTGTACACACTTCTGTTGTGTGCCCGGGTTCAAGGCCTACGGCGGGAGCGAACGGTTCGGTGCGGCAAACGAAGTGTACTGTCAGTGCCACCAGTCGGTGTACGATCCGTTCCAACCAGTCCAACGACAGTTCACGGCGCTGCCGCGCCCGGGGGAATGATTAGATGAGTCTCGAACGTCCCGACGATCACGACCACGACGCCTGGATGGAGAAGCGGGACTTCTCGCGGGTCGAACGCATGTACCTGACAGTCCTCATCTGGTTCGACAAGCGTCTCCGGATCGTCGATTACCTCGAAATTCTGGAAGGGCTCTATTACAAGGTCAACATGCAGATGCCAAAGAGCCACACCGAGCAGTACGGGCTCGACAACAAGTTCTGGTACTGGTATCCGCTATACGCACTGGGCTCGTTCTCGACGCTCGCGTACATCGTGGCGGCGATCTCAGGTGCCCTGCTCGGGTTTTACTACTCACCGGGTGCGCTGGGCGCGTCGGGCGATCCGACGATCGCCTACGAGTCGCTCACGTTCATCATGACCGACTTGAACTTCGGGTTCATGCTCCGGAGTATCCACCGGTGGGCGGCCCAGGTCATGGTCGCCGCTGTCTTCCTCCACATGCTGCGGGTCTACTTCACCGGCGCGTACAAGGAGCCACGGGAACTCAACTGGCTGCTCGGCATCGTCCTGATCAGCCTGACGCTGCTGTTTGGCTACTCGGGGTACCTGCTGCCGTGGGACCAACTCGCCTTCTGGGCCGGCCAGATCGGCGTGGAGATGTCATTATCGATCCCACTCATCGGTGAGTGGGTCGCCCAGCTCATCTTCGGTGGGTTCACACCGAACCCGGCGACGCTCCAGCGGATGTACATCCTCCACGTGTTCTTCCTCCCGTTCGTGGTCACCACGTTGATCGCCGTTCACATCGCAATCGTCTGGATGCAGGGCATCGCCGAACCGCACTAACCATGACCGAGCACGATTCACCCGACGACGGAGTCAGCGAGCAACCGACCGACGAGGACCCCGTCCGGGCCGACGAGGGGCCAGCCCGGACCGGCGAGGAGCGTGTCCGGACCGACGGCGGCGAGACGGGCATCGTCCCGCCGGACGACGAGACGCCGACCTGGAGCGAGCGCAAGGAGCGCCGACAGGGCCTCGCCAGGACGACGTACGAGTATTTCGAACGCTCACGCCGCGAAGACCAGGATCTCCGTGAGGAGTCGGATTACGTCGAACGCGACGTGCTGGGATTTCCGACCTGGCCCCACGAGGTCGTTCGGAACCTCGCGCTGACGAGTTTCTTCGTCGGCATGCTGGTGTTCCTGGCGGCGGCGCTGCCGCCACACATCGGCGCGCCGGCCAACTCCGGGGTCACGCCCCCGACGATCCTGCCGGACTGGTATCTCTACTGGTCCTTTGGCCTGCTAAAGCTCGGGCCGCTGAACCCGGATCTGGCACTGCTTGGCGACCAGAAGCTCATGGCCGACCGGACGTTCGGCGTGCTGGCGAACCTCGTCGTCGTCGGTGCGATCGCCGTCGTACCGTTCATCAACAAGGGCAGCGCTCGCCGCCCGGTCGAACAGCCGTTCTGGGCGGCCGTTGGGGTCTTCGGCGTCATCCTCTCGGTGACGCTCGCAGCGCTGTCGATCAAGAACCTTCTTCCCCTCGACTCGCATCTCCTGTTCGACCTGACGTTCCTGCTGCCGTTCGTGGGTGCGTTCATCACCTACGCGGCGTTGAAGTCGATGCGGGAGGGCTACATGTTCGAACTCAACCGCCGGTACTACCGGCTTCGTCCACCAAAATGACAATGACGTACGCAACTCAATCCGCCGGGACGCCGACCGAATCGACGGCGACTGACGCCGGTGCCGAGACCGACCAGGCCGAGAGTACTGGAGCCAGCGATGCGGGCCGCCGGGATGTCATCGTCCCGCTTCGCGTCTACAAGGCCGTGACGGTCTTCTCGACGCTGTTTGCGATTCTGGCCATCGTCGTCGGGTTCGTCGTGCTCGACACGGCGACCAACCGCGGCATGGCTGCGGTTTCGGCGATCGATCCGCTGCTGGCGTTGCTGGGGCTCGGCTCGATCCTCTTCGGTGCGGTCGTCTATGCGTTCTCGACACGGTTCCGTACTGAAGGCATGGCCGGTGAGGGAGGTGAAACGGATGGCTGACGAGTTCATGAAAGGGTTCGGTATCCTGGTGACGGCCGGGCTCGGGTGGTTGGTCGTCGCCGGCTGGTACAAGACGCCGTCCTTCCAGGGACCACAGCTCCTTGGCACCTACCCGGAGAACCCCGACTTCTACACCCAGATCGCCATGGTCGTCGGCGAAGGGCTGTTTTACTTCGCGATCCTGGGGGCACTCGCCTTCTGGGTGCTCGTTCCCGCGATCAATCAGGCCCGTGAGGCCTACGCCGATCGAAAATAAGACGGCTGTCTCCGTTTCTGGACTGGCTATCGGAGTCTCTCGATGGGTCGAAGCCACAGCCAGAGGCCAATCAGGAGGGTCGCGACGACGCCTCCGAGAAGGGGCCACGGGGAATGTAACGTCACCCAGGCGACAACCAGCCCGAGGAGAACGAGCCAAACTAGCCGGAGGCTCCAGTCCCCCGAGCGGATCCGCAACAGCCCAATCGTTGTCACCACAATACCGAGCAGGAAGATCGGTCCAACGATCATGATGCCCCAGCCGAGCCCCGCATCGTGGGCGAGCATCGCGTAACACTCTCCCTGGTATTCGATCGGCGTTCGCATGATGGCGTCTGTCACGTACTCGAAATCCGGAGCCGACTGCACCGAATAATAGCTCCCATCGGCTTCCAGCGTACTCCTGAAGATGTCCTGCCCGGTCGCCGAAAGGTTCGAATACGTCGTGTTGTCGCCGAAGCTCATCCAGTCCTCACAGTCCCCAAGTTCATACGAATACTGTGCGGCACGGAACGTGTACCAAGCTGCGGCGAGAAACAGGAGCACACCGACGGCGACAGCGGCGATCCCTGCCTTGGCTTTGCGTGCCGTTTGAATGGGATTGCGAGCCCGAGACAGGAGGCCCACCCCGGCAAGGACCGCAAGCCCGGCAGCGCCCAGACATATATACGTCAGTGTGAACGAGGGAATAATAACTGAACGACACCAACTCGGTATAAGTTTTCTGTCTGACGAATCGTCGTCGAGAAAAATCGACACCCGCTACCGGATCAGATGACTGCGTTCCAGGCCGGGGCGACGATGAAGAACAGGCTCTGGTAGCCGACGTATCCGAGCATCAACAGCGACGCGGTGATCGCGCCTTTCGGCCGGTCGAGGTCGACCTCGCGGCGGGCTTCGGCCTTGCGTGCCTCGAATTCGAAGAAGTCCGTCAGGAAGAGTCCGAGCACAAGCACCGTGGTGACGAACCCGCCGTGGTGGTGCACCGTCAGGTAGTAGAACGACGCCAGGATGAGCAGGCCGTTCGAGACGACGTGGGGCAGGAATCGCGACACTGCATCGGCTCCCCCACTCGCCGCCTGGCTGACGTGACGTCTGTGGGCTAGTATTCGCGTGACCATGTTGACGACAGCCAGCACCAGCAAAAGATACACAACGTTGTTCCCGAGGAGTGTGTCCAGTGGCCCGAACAGCGAAACGGATACCATGGTTGAGCCCACGTGCGGTGTTCATTAGAGTGTTTTCAAACCGGTACTCTTGCCGGCAAGTCGGGTGCCCTCGCCTGCGAATCATGCGAATCTCTCTGCGATTGGATTCCGAACGCTCCGCGGCAAGTATCAGGCTACGATTGGCTGCACGTTTTCGGCAAGTGGCTGCTCAGGTACGATCACGATCGATGTCGAACGGCGGGTCACTTTCCGGGAGCGACACCACAGAAAGCGTCTCGCCCCGGCCGAGCGAGAGCCGATCCGATGGCCCGACCCGACCGTAGGTCCGATCGTCGACCAGGAGCGACACGGGCGCTTCGTCACGCTTGATCGACATTGACAGGGCAGGGCCGCTGTCGGGGAGCGATAGCGTCCAGTGATCTTTGGTCGTCGAGAACATGCCGACTGGCACGACCGCGAGGACCTCGGCAGCCGGATCGAGGACCGGGCCGCCTACGCGGCGGGCATAGCCCCGACTCCCGGCCGGTGTCGCGATCACGACGCCGTCGGCCCGGAACGTGGCAACTGCGTCGGCGGGCGTCGAAAGCGAATACTCCGAGATGTGGGCCGGCTCGCTGGTCACCAGCATGACGTCAGCCAGCGCCGTCTCGACGTGTTCATCGTTGACGCGTACGTCGAGGGTCGCGGTTTCCCGGACGGCGTAGTCCCCGTCTCGAACCCGTTCGATGGCAGACTGGAGGGCGTCTGCAGGAACGCCGCCGAGTCCGCCATCGACCGCGACCGGGAGAATCGGCGTCTGGCATCCCTCGCGGGCGAGGTCGAGTACGGCTGCTTCACCGACGGCAATCACGGCTGTGGCTTGTTCACTCGTCTCGGCAGGTGATCCGGGAACGACCTGGACACCGACCGATCTGACGAGTTCCCCGACGACACTGGCGTCGTCACCGACGACGGTGACTGGCCCAGCGCCCAGCTCCTCACTCATCACTCGAACTGTCGCCGGTCGCGGCCAAAAACCCTCCGCACCAGGGTGATATCCCCACCACGCGATGGCTCGCCGTTCGTGATAGCCGGGAGCACAGCGAAGGTGAGCGCTCGCTCGCTGAGTGTGCCGTTGTCTTCGACGAGCGATTCACCGTCTCTGGGCCTCTCGGTGATTAATCTCGGCGTGTGGGTGCACCGCGATGATTTCGAACAGCCGCCAACCGGCGACTATTGTGGGGGCCAACATATATACCACCGATGGGAGCAAGATACCACTATGACCGACGATAGTGTCGAATTATCGCGTCGGGCGCTCCTTCGTGCCAGTGGTGCGGCTGCTGGCGGCACAGCAGCCATTGGTGGCGTCGGCTCCGCCGCGGCCCAGGAAGGTGGCGGCGGCCAGATCGATTACAGCGGGTGGTTTTCGGGCGTGAGCAACTTTTCATCGACAGTCGACCGCCGTGGCGAGGACGAGGTCACGGTCGAGGTGGGTGTCGAGGCCAATCAAGGGTACTTCGGGTTCGGGCCGGCCGCCGTGTGGGTCGACCCCGATACGACCGTCACCTGGGAGTGGACGGGTCGTGGCAACGCCCACAACGTCGTGGCCGAGGACGACTCGTTCACATCGGGGTCGGCCGTCGCGGAGGCCGGCACGACCTACGAGCGGACGTTTTCGGAAACCGGGATCCACAAATACTACTGCCAGCCACACGAACTCAACGGCATGAAGGGTGCGATCGTCGTCGGCGATGACGTGCCGACGGTCGAAGTCGAAGGCCCGAGCGGCCCAGTCGTCCCCGAGAGTGCGAAGCTGTTCGGGGTGACGTCCGGGTTCGTGATGACTGCCGTGCTGGGGCTGGCGTACTTCTTCATGAAGTACGGTGGTGACTACGGCGACGTCGAGTGAGGATCGCCGAGTGTGCCGAGGGCGGTCGTTTTTCCGCAGCCCTCCGTTACTCACGGTGTTCGATCGGCAGATCGGGGCTTTCGGGCAGGTCGACGTCTCGTCTTTCGGCGCACAGTTCGTGTGGCGAACCAGTGGCTCGGACCTGGAGACCCGCCGGTGTTATCATCTTCTATAACTTGCCAGGAAGCTTTATGTCGTGATAGTGCCCAGATATACCAAGCGCCGTCAGTTTGGCGGACACTGAGTCCCCCGATGGCGGCGACATACAACAGACACAGATTAAAATCAGCGAACAAGTCACGGACGATGATACAGTGAGTCCGGCTATCGCTGCTCGAAATCCAGGAAAACAATGAATCCAATAACATACTTCAGAGACGACGAATCGGGCGTGTCACCAGTCATCGGCGTGATCCTGATGGTCGCCATCACGGTGATCCTGGCGGCCGTCATCGCGACGTTCGTCCTCGGGCTGGGCGAACAGATCAGCGATACGGCACCGTCCGCGACGTTCACGTACGATTACGACGATAGCGGTGCAAACACACTAACGATCACCCATAGCGGCGGGCAGACGCTTCAAGCGGGTACTATCACGATTGGCGGTGATGTCAGTGATACCTGGGATACGGAAATCTCAGCCGGAGACTCTAAATCAGTTACCGGTGTTAATCAAGGTGATACGGTCCAAGTCATCTGGAACTCCCCCGATGGCGATCAGACTGCTATCCTGAGCGAGTGGTGAACACCGCCTGACGCCGGAGTCTAATTCTTTCCTTTTCACGCAGACCAGCGATAGCTTTCATCCCCGAGACCCCTCGAATCCGGTACGCCTATAGTCGTGACCACGAACCACACACCAATGTCAGACGACTCCGACGATTCGGGGACGTTCGGCGACTACGGCGGTCGCCACGTGCCCGAACCGCTCATGGAACCGCTCGCACAACTCGCCGCCGCGTTCGAGGACGTGGCCCTCAGCGACGACTTCCAGGCGGAGTTTCGCGACCACCTCGAGCACTTCGCCGGGCGGCCGACGCCGCTGTATCACGCCGAGCGATTGTCCGAGGCCTACGGCGCGGATATCTACCTCAAGCGTGAGGATCTGCTCCACGGTGGCGCACACAAGCTGAACAACACGCTCGGGCAGGCGCTGATGGCGAAGAAGGCCGGCAAGGACCGGCTGATCGCCGAGACCGGAGCGGGCCAGCACGGTACCGCGACGGCGATGGTCGGCGCGATGCTCGACCTCGACACAGAGATCTACATGGGCGAGAAGGACGTCGCCCGCCAGCGGATGAACGTCTTCCGGATGCGGCTGATGGGCGCGGAAGTGAACGAGGTCACCCGCGGCGGGCAGGGGCTCGCCGATGCTGTCGACGCGGCACTGGAGGACTTCGCGCAGAACGTCGAGGATACTCACTATCTGGTGGGTTCGGTCGTCGGTCCCGATCCGTTCCCGCGGATGGTCCGGGAGTTCCAGTCCGTGATCGGCGAGGAGGCCCGCGAGCAGATCCGCGACCGCATCGGCGGGTTGCCGGACGCTGCGGTCGCCTGCGTCGGTGGCGGCTCGAACGCGATCGGGCTGTTCGACGCGTTCCGTGACGACGACGTGGCCTTTTACGGCGCGGAGGGTGGCGGTGAAGGGTCCGACTCAAACCGACACGCTGCGCCGCTGGCCGATGGTGAAGACGACGTCCTCCACGGGATGAAGACCCGCGTCATCGACGATGAGACGGAGGTCCATTCCGTCTCGGCCGGGCTTGATTATCCGGGCGTCGGTCCCGAGCACGCGATGTTCCGGGCCGTGGGTCGATGTGACTACCGCGGGATCACCGACGACGAGGCCCTGGAGGCGTTTCGGGAGTTGAGCATGCTCGAAGGGATCATCCCGGCCCTGGAAACGAGCCACGGGCTTGCGCTGGCGAAACAGATCGCCGACGAGCACGACACGATCCTGATCAATTTGAGTGGCCGCGGCGACAAGGACATGGAGACCGCCGCCGAGCACTTCGACCTCGGATAGCCAGGACTTCGGTCGTCGCTGTAGCGGCCCCGCGACGGGTGTAATGACTTTTCCACCCCCGTCACGAACTATTCGGACATGCTCGAAGACACGAACGTCGTCCTGGGTGTGACGGGGTCGATCGCGGCGGTCAAGACCGTCGAGTTGGCCCACGAACTCCGCCGACGCGGGGCGACGGTTCGGGCGATCATGACCGGGTCGGCGACGAACATCATTCACCCCTGGGCGGTCGAGTTGGCGACCGATGGCGAGGTCGTCACCGAGATCGGGGGTAGCGTCGAGCACGTCACCTTCTTCGGCGAGGATCCGTGGGGTGACGTGCTCCTGATCGCACCATCGACGGCCAATACTGTCGGGAAGATTGCGAGCGCAATTGACGACACGCCGGTGACGACCTGCGCGACGACAGCGTTGGGTGCCGGCATTCCGGTCGTCATCGCACCCGCGATGCACGAACCGATGTACGACCACCCGGGTGTCCTTGAGGCGATCGAGCGACTCGAATCGTGGGGCGTGGGCTTCGCTGACCCGCGAATCGAAGAGTCGAAGGCCAAGATCGCGAGCGAGGAATCGATCGTTCTGGAGACGGCCCGGGCGGCCGGCGAGCGCCCCCTGGAAGGGAAGGAGGTCGTCGTCACCAGCGGCGCGACGACGGAGTCGATCGACGCGATTCGAACGCTGTCGAACAGGGCCTCGGGGACGACTGGCCGGGCGATCGCGAAAGCCTGCTACGTCCGCGGGGCCGATGTGACACTCCTTCACGACGGGCCGAACGTGCCCTATGCCACAGTCGAATCAGTCGAGAGTGCGGCGGAGATGGTGGCGGCTGCCGAAGAGCATGCGCCGGCGGCGGACGCGCTCGTCTCTGCGGCTGCGATCGGTGACTACACCGTCGAGCAGCGGGCGGGGAAGATCACGTCGGGACAGGACGATCTCACACTCGATCTGAAACCGACACCGAAGCTCCTCGATCGGGTTCGTGAGCGCGCGCCGGACCTGGCGATGGTCGGGTTCAAACTGGAGGCTGACGCCGACGACGAATCGCTGACGTCGGCAGCGCGCGATCTGCTGTCGCGGGTCGATCTGTCGTTTGTGGTCGCTAACGATGCGGGGGCCGCTGGTGGGGCAGAGACGCGGGCATTGCTCGTCCGGCCGGAGACGACTGAGGAGTTCCAGGGGTCGAAAGCGTCACTCGGTGGGCGGATCGCCGAAGCACTCGCAGTCGAGCTTCCGGAATAACCGTCGCCAGGCTGATCGTCGCCAGGCTGCGTCAGTCTGTTTCTCCCTGTTCGTCAACATCGTCCGGCACCGGCCAGGAGACGCCTTCGACGAACGGCACGCCGATCTTCTGTGCCGATCGGGAGATCATGTGTGCGCCGGTCGGGGCCGTCAGAAACAGGAAGACGATCCCGACAAGCGAGATCAGCCCCGCTCCGCGTGGGCCAAAGTAGACGAACCCGGCGAGAAACAGCGAGGCGGCACCGAGCGTCGTCGCCTTGCTCGTCGCGTGCAACCGGTTGTACACGTTCGGGAGCCGGAGCAGGCCGATCGTCCCGATGAGGAGGAAAAACGTCCCTGTCACGACCAGTACGCCGACGACGACGGCCTGCAGTGTCTGGAGCAGCGTCATTGGATGATGTCCCCCTCTGTGATGAAGCGAGCGACAGTGATCGTGCTGATGAACCCGATGATGGCGAGTACCAGCCCGACAGTGATGAACAGCCCCGTATCGGTCGTGAGCGCGAACAGGATCGCGATGGCGACGACGTTCGTCCCGATCGTATCCAGCGCGACGACGCGGTCCGGGACGGTCGGCCCCCGGATGACACGGTAGGCCGCCAGGAGGGTCACTGCGCTCGCAATGATCAGTGCTGCATCGAGCACTGTGGCGAGCAACGCCGGGAATTCACTTGCCATTGGATTCACCTCCGTCTGTGTCTCCATTCGGAGTCTCTTCAGTATCTGCGTCCGGATCCGGGACTGGATCGGTCGGTGACCGCTCCTCGTCGAAGATCCGAAGCGCGTACCCTTCCCACTGGCGGATCGGGGCGACCACGAGATCGCGCTCGCGGCCGGCGATCGCGTGGACGTACAGCGAGTTTCGATCCTGGTCGTAGTCCATCGTAAGCGTGCCCGGGGTTAGTGAGATGCTGTTTGCGATCGTCGTGATCGCGGCGTCGGACTCGACACGGAGCGGGATCTCGATCACGGCCGGCTCGATCGGCATCGACGGGGCGAGTACCCGGTAGGCCACGTCGACGTTGGCCGTGATGAGTTCCGTCAGGAACAGGACGAGATAGATCACCGTCGCCGGGATCGACCGGAGCAATCCACCGATGGCGATCTCGCTCGCGTAGAAGCGCCGGAAGAGGTACGCGATCGGCATCCCGACGGCGAGGCCGGAGAGCGCCGCGCCGGCGAGTGGCATGGGGGCTGGTTCGACGCCGTTGACGAACAGCCACAGGACTGCAAGCGCCGCGCCGATGACCGGCCAGCGTCTCATTCCACCACCTCCGGACCCACGGCGTCGACATAGTCGGTATGGTCCATGGCCGCGTTTGCGGCTGTCTCCGCCACTCGATAGACCGGATCGAACCCGACGCCCAGCACGACGACCAGCAGCGAGAACCCGGCGACGATCGCAACGAGCGTCGTCGGCCGATAGGCGTGGGCGACTGGTTCGGTTTGACTCCCCCAGAACACCTGACTCCAGGCACGGGACATGTAGATGATCGTCAGGATCGCTCCGAGGAGTGCGGCCCCGAGTGCGAGTTCGGCGAACGGAACACCCGCCTCGACCGCCTGGCCAGCCGAATCGAACACGAGGAGCTTTCCGAAGAACCCGGTCAACGGCGGGATGCCGATCATCGCGAGTGCACCGAGGAAGAATGACCCGGCGAGAATCGGCCGCCGAGAGGCGAGGCCACCCACCGCACTGAACCGGGTTGAGCCGACGCTCTCCTGGATCACCCCGCTGATCAGGAACAGCAGCGACTTGGCGATCGCGTGGTTCAGCGAGTAGACGAGCACGGCGATCAGCGAAACGGTCCTGATCGGCCCTTCTGTCCCAGCGGCAAGCGCGATGGCGAGGACGATGAACCCGACCTGCCCGATGCTCGAATACGCGAGGACGCCATCGAGATCGTTGCGCGAGACGGCACCCAGCCCGCCGACGAAGATACTCCCGACGGCCATGATGAACAGGACGGGACCCAGGAAGTCGCTGAACGCCGACCCCGACAGTCCGAGTCCGAGCGCGCTGTCGAGGCTGGCACCGCCAAGAACTGTAAACACCAGCCGGACGATCGCGTAGACGCCGACCTTCTTCGTGACGCCGGCGAGCATGGCCGAGATCGGAGCCGGTGCGGCCTTGTAGGCGGCCGGCACCCAGAACTGGAACGGAACGATGCCGGCCTTGAGCGCGAAGACCGCGAGCAGGATCGCACTCAACCCCAGTACCGGCGCGGGATCGATCCCGTACTGACTCGCGTGGGTGAGGCGGCGTGACATATCCGCCATGTTGAGTGTCCCCGTCGTCGCGTAGAGGCCGCCGATCGACACCAGCATGAGCGCACTGCCCAGGAGGTTGAGCACCGTGTACTGCAGCGCCGCGCGGGTGTGCTCGCTGCGTCCGTAGAACACGACGAGGACGTAACTCGGCATGAGCATGACCTCGAACCACACGAAGAGGTTGAAGATGTCGCCGGTCAGGAACGCCCCGGTGACGCCGGCCAGCATGAAGTGAAACAGCGAATGGTAGGCGACGCGCTGGCCGTACTCGGTGACGTATCGCGCCGAGAACACCAGCGCAGCGACCGAGACGATCGCCGCGAGCACGAGCATGAACGCCGAGAGTGCGTCGGCCACCAGCGAGATGCCGAAGGGCGCTCCCCAGTCCGACAGCTGATAGGTCAGCGTCGTCGTCTCCCCGCTTGCTCCGGTGAGCACGTCGATCGAAAAGACCCGACTGGCGATGGCCCCGACAGCCAGAACGTAGCCACCGATGCCCAGCAGGCTGAGCGCGCGCTGGAGTCTGCCGTAGCGCCTCGTCAACAGCGTCAGAATCGCCGTTACCAGCGTGATCACGAGCGGTGCCACGACGACGTGTGCAAGCGCCATTATTCACTCACCTCCGAGAGATCGATCGTCCCATGTTCCTCATAGACTCTGAGCGTCAACACGAGCGCGAAGGCGGTCGTCCCGAAGCCGATGACGATCGCCGTCAGGACGAGGGCCTGGACCAGCGGGTCCGTCGGCGTTCCGTGACCGCCACCGCCGTGGCTGACGATCGGGACGCTGCCACGGAGGCCGCCCATCGTCACCAGGTAGACGTTCGCCGCCTGGCTGATGATCGAGACGCCCCAGACGACCCGAACGACGTCGCGCCGGAGGATCAGGAACGTCCCCAGCGCGAACAGGAGGCCGAGCACGACGGCCAGAATGATCTGTGGCTCGCCACCGCTCGTCGACCCGCCGGATGCTGAAAGCAGTGTCTCGATCATTCGTTACCCACCACCGCGAGGATCGTGAGGAGGCCACCGACGACCACGACGTAGACGCCCAGGTCGAAGACGAGCGCGCTTGCGATCTCGACCTCGCCGTAGATCGGGAGGTGTTCGAGGAACACGACTGCCTGCGTGAGGAATGGATATCCCAACGCCATCGCGGCCACGCCGCCACCGGCCGCAATAATCAGCCCGATCGTGAACACCTCGCCGAACTCCTTGGTGATCGACGCGGAACTTTCAGAGCCAGTGTCACCGACGTCCAGCGGGAACGACCGCGGCAGTATCGTCCCCGACAACAGGTTGTCCTCGACGTAATGCAACCCGTAGATGATGTACACGAGCGCGATCCCCGTCGTCGTCAACACGCCCGCGATGAAGCCACCACCGGGCTGGTTGTGGCCCTGGAGCAGGAGCGCGATCGCCACCAGCAGGATGATCGGGACGACGATGCGGACGACCGTCCGTGCGATGACTGTCGTATCCCCGTCGGTCACCTGCGGGACTGCTGTCTCCGCATCGGTCGTTGTCGGGGTCGACTCACCACTCATTGTGTCTCACCTCGTTGCCGCATCGCGATCATCGTAATGATCGAGAGCGCAGCCATCGCGACGACGGAGATTTCCCCCATCGTATCGAAGGCCCGGAAGTCGACGAGGATGACGTTCACGATGTTGCTCCCGCCACCCCACTCGAGCAACCACTGGCCGTGCTCTGTGGGGACCCCACCGCGTTCGAGGAAGTACGTGTAGATCGGCTTCCCCGGCGTTGCGGCCGTCGAGACGAGCACCGTCAGGAAGACGGTCACGCCGACGACCCCCGAGATGATGGTGTCCGTGACTATCTGGCGGCGTTTCAGATCGCCGTAGAACGCCGGCAGCTTGTTCAACACGAGCAGGAACAGGACGAGCACGAGCGTCTCGATGACGAGCTGGGTCAGCGCCAGATCCGGCGCGTTCGCCAGGATGTAGAAGATGGCGACCATGAACCCGAGGATGGACAGCGTCAACACACCGGCGACGTGGGAGGGGGCGATCGTCACGGCGAGTGCCGCCACGACGGCGACGCCCAGCACGATGACGATCGGGGCAGCCAGCGTAATCGAGGAGAGCGCCGGCAGGACGACCCCGGCAGCGACGTAGCCACCGACCGCCAGTGCGGCGACGCCGAGCATGAGCCAGCTCGCGTACGTCCGAATCCGGCCGGTGTGAAGGCGTTCGGCGACAACGCCCGTCCGGTCGAGCCAGTTCATGATCCCGTCGTAGTACCAGTTCGGCGACAGCGGCTTGATCGACGCCAGCCGATCGACCACGGCCGCGAGGCGATCGTAGTAGGGATAGGCGACTGCGCCGACCCCGACCGTGATCGCGCTCATGCCCGCCGCCGGCGTGAGCGAGGTCGGGAGATAGTAGCCGAAGTGCGGCTCGGACGCCCCCGCGCTTTCGAGGACCCGGTTGATGAACGCTTCGAGCGGCCAGAAGTGGATGCCGAGTGTCCCACCGATACCGCCGAGGCCGATCACGCCCGCCAGCGTGGCGAGGATGACCGGCGGCGCGAGCATCGGGAGCGGCGGCGAGTGGACGTGCTCGAGGGCGTCCGGCCGGTCGCCGAAGAACAGCGAGAGGAACTTGATCGAATAGAGGAACGTAAAGACACTCCCGAAGACCGCGACGACGGGGAGCACCCACCACAGCCCACCTGCGTGCTCGGCGGCGTGGAAGGTCGCCTCGAACAGCAGTTCCTTCGAGTAAAAACCGTTGAACGGCGGGAGGCCGGCCATCCCGAGGGCCGCCACGACGGCAACGGCGGCGGTGATCGGCAGATCACGCCAGAGGCCACCGAGTTCCGACAGCAACCGACTGCCGGCCTCGTGGGCGACGATCCCGGCGACGAGGAACAGTGCCGCCTTGAACAGCGCGTGATTCAGGATGTGGAACGCGCCTGTCTCTGCACCGTATTTGTACTGTATGCCGAACCCGGCGACGATCAGCCCGAGATGCGAGGCCGTCGAGTACGCGAGCAGTTCCTTGATGTCGTCGGCCTTGATCGCGAGCATCGCGCCGACGGTCATCGTCAGCAGGCCGAGGCCGGCAAACAGGAGTTCCCACTCGGCCGAGCCAAGCAGCGGCCGGAACCGACCGATGAGATACACGCCGGCTTTGACCATCGTCGCCGAGTGGAGAAAGGCCGAGACCGGTGTCGGGGCCTCCATGGCGTTGGGCAGCCAGATGTGCAGCGGCACCTGCGCGGATTTGGCCGCGGCACCGACGGCGAGCAGTGCCAGAACGGGCACGAACAGTCCCGCTGACCGGAGTCCCTCCCGCATCGCCCCGGCGTTTTCGATCATCGAGCCCTCGCCGGCCAGCCGGAACGTCGCCGTCCCCATGACGTCTGCTGAGACGGTATGCAACAGGAGGAAGGCGATGAGCAAGAACAGCCCGCCGGCGACCGTGATGATCATCGCCTTCCGGGCGGCGTATTGGGAGTCTGGATCGTCCTGGTAGTGGCCGATCAGGATGAACGACGAGACGCTCGTGAGTTCCCAGAAGACGAACAGCGCGAGGAGGTCGGCGGCGAAGGCGACCCCGAGCATCGCGCCCATGAACACGAGCAACGTCGTGTAGAACTTCGCTTTCCCCGGTTCGTCGTGCATGTACCCGCCCGAATAGGTGAAAATCAGGATACCGATCCCGCTGACGACGAACCCGAGCAACAGCGAGAGGCCATCGACGTACAGTGCGAGCGAAACGTCAAGCGATGGGATCCACGGTATCGAGACGACCCCCTCAGCCCCGTACTGGGTGCCGATCAGCCCGAAGGCGAGTGCTGCGACCGCCGCTCCGAAGTAGGCGACGCGCTCGCCAACCAGGCGATAGACCAGCGGCGCGACCGCTGCGGCCAGAAACGGCAACGCCAGCACGACGAGGAGGACGCTCTGACTCGGTGATTGCACACCTCACAGTTCCTGTGAGGGGCGACTTAACCCTTCTCAAATACCCCGACTGCACCCGTCGAGCCTACCGTTCACCCACGCTAGTGAGACGCCAGTGGCTCTGCCTGTGGCTGGCACAGAGCAACGGGTTTAACTCAGTGTTCGACACATTCACCCACGATGGATGGGTCCCGTGTGGCTGTCGTCGCGAGTCTGACGGTGATCGTCGGTATCTCGGTACTTTCGGGTCCGCTCGTTGGCGTCGACTTCACGGCCTCGCCGGCGGCATCGGTCGGACCGGATCTCGGCGAGGGAGCGATCGACGCAACCGTCGAGACGCTGCCCGATACCGGTTCACTCGAGAAAGGCGGGTTCGGTGCGGACGCGTACGCCCTGTCGATCCCACCGGCGACGCTCGACGTCGAGGCCGTCAGCGGCCAGCCTTTGGTCGTCTATACGCTTGAGGTCCCGGAACTCGGTCTCACTCACTCCGCGACGTACTTTCTTTCGCCTTCGAATACAGGTTCTGTGACAATGACGATCGATTCGCATTCGCTGGCCCCCGATCGGATCGGCGCTGACTCCTACCGTGGTGTCCTCGACGTTTCGGTCCGGATCGGCGAGTCGGTCCGGGTTCTCGATCGCCACAATGTCTCTATCGAGGTGGTCCGATGACCAGTGACGGAACGTCACTCCGACTCTTCGACCGGAACCAACCGTGGGGACGGCGGTACCGACGCCTCGCTCACGCCGGCCGACGACTGGAACGCGGGGTCTTTGGCGATCGGTGGGGGCTGTTCGTCTTTTTGCTCGCGCTCGTCGTGAGCGGACTCATCTGGCGGGTCGGCATTTTCATCACGGACAGCTATACCGTTGGCAACGCCTTCGTGGCCCTGACGGAGGGGCACCTCGACGTCAGGCGAATAGTCTACGGCGAGAGCCTGGCGACGCCCGGAATGCACGTCGTCAACGGACAGCTCTATGGACGCAACTTCGGGCAACTCGTCCTCTCACTGCCGGCCTACTGGTTACTATCCGGGCTCTCGATGCTCGTCGATCCTCGCATCCTGCTCGCCGCGCTGTGGTCCCTTTCCGTGTTAGGACTGGGTTCGGTCCTCGGATCGCTGGTCCAGCGCGAGCGCATGTTCACGGTCGCTGGAAGCCTTCTCGCGACCGGATCGTTCCTGGCGAACGTGGCCATCGCCACTGATTTCGATACCGTCTATCTCCCGTTTGCGGCGCTGCAGCTGACGGGCATCATCGCCGGCGGACTGGTCGGTGTTGTCCTGTATCGGCTTTGCAGGCGGTTGCAAACGGCCCGGGTCGGCGTCGCGGCGGGGATCCTCGGTGTCCTCGGCACGCCTGTCTTGCTGTGGGCTCCGATCCCCAAGCGCCACATCTTCACCACGCTGTTTCCACTCGCCGCCGTCACGACGCTCGCCCTCTCTCGGGGGGGCGGTCCGTCCCCGAAACGATCGGACGCTCGAAAGCGCTGGACCCACGCGCTCGCCTACGGATTCGTCGGCGCGACCGCCTGGATCCACGCCGCTGAGGGACTGCTGTTGTTTCTCGTACTCCTCTTCACCGATTTGCTGACGGGCGAAACCGCGTGGCGACCTGGCCGGACGACCGCGGCGATCCTGCTGGTCCTCGGGCTTTCGCTCGTCCCGCTTGCGGCGACGAACGCTGCCATCAGCGGTGATCCGTTCGAACCGCCGCGGGAACTGCCAAATTACCATGGACAGGAACTCGTGAACGCCGACCCGTCGGCGGATGCCGGCGGTTCCTCGGGGCCGGGAGATGTTCCCGACGGTGATCGACCCGCTGGCTCCACTGGCGACGGTCCACCGGTGTCTCCTGACTCCCTCTTCCCGGATGTCGTCGGGCTCGTCGTCGGCGCGGGCGCGGCCGTGTCGGCGACGCTTCAGTCTGTATTCGACTCGCTCGAACGACTCGGTTCGGAACTTTCCGAGGGCATAATGACGGCAGTGACAGAACCGGTCCGAGTGTATCAGACGTTCCTCAGAAGTGGGTATCTGGCTGGCGTGGCAGGAGAGGACGGCACGGCGGCGATTAGCCTCACGGTATTGGAGTCGATGCCGTTGCTCGGCGGATTGCTTGCATTGCCGGTCGCAGCGACCCAGCGATTCCTGAATCGGACGTCGTCTCTCACGTCTTGGCTTCGTCGACCCGTTGGGACCGCCGATATCGGACTCGGAGCGTACGCCATCGCCCTCACGTTGCTGTACCTCCCGCGTCTTCCGTTGCACGCCCAGTTGACTGTCCGGTATCTGCTCCCGGTGTTCCCGATCGGGCTGTATTTCTGCCTCCGGAGTCCCAGCATTCGACGACCCATCGAGGCACACGCGCCCTCACTGTGGTGGGGGTATACGGCTGGCCTGTTCATCGGTGGCCAGGTCCTGGTGATCGCAGTCGTCGCCCTCACGTCGACGTTCGGGGAGGCCGTCCAGTTACACGCACTGACCGCGCTCGGACTCGCCGGCGCGCTCGCGGTGACCGCTGTTTCGAGTGCCGTCTTCGAGAACTCCTCCGTCGATCGTTCGCTCGCTGTCATGCTCGGACTCACCGCAGCGGCGACGACCGCCTTCGTCGTCCTCGTGAGCATCGGCTATACGGACGCCATCGGGACCTATCCGAACGGTGGTGATCATGCCCTGCCGGTCGTGCGTCTCCTTGCCGATGCCGTGACGCTCGCGTGATCGAATCAGTGTAGCTTTTAATCGCGGGGGCAGTACCGCGGGCATGGACCGGCTCAAACAGTCGTTGCTCGACGCCCCAGTCATCGAGAAGGAGGAGTATCAGTACTTCGTCCACCCGATCAGCGACGGCGTCCCGATGCTCCGCCCCGAACTCCTTCGTGAGATCGTCATCCGGATCATCCGGAAGGCAGAACTCGAGGACGTCGACAAGATCGTCACGCCCGCGGCGATGGGCATCCACATTTCGACGGCTGTCTCGTTGATGACCGATATCCCACTCGTGGTCATCCGCAAGCGTCAGTACGGACTCGAGGGCGAAGTCTCGCTGCAGCAGGTCACGGGCTACTCCGAGAGCGAGATGTACGTCAACGACGTCTACGAGGGCGACAAGGTGCTCGTCCTCGACGACGTGCTCTCGACGGGCGGGACGCTGGCTGGCATCACCGGCGCGCTCGAAGAGATCGGCGCGGAAATCGTCGATATCCTCGCGGTCATCAAGAAAGTCGGCGGCGAGAACAAGATCGATGACTCCGATTTCGACGTCAAGACACTGATCAACGTCGACGTCGAGGACATGGAAGTCATCATCGTCGACGAACAGGGCGACGGCTAAGCCACCACCTTTTTACTTCGGCGGGTTCGCTCCGCGAACCCGCCTCGCAAAAATCTGGACCAAAAACACCTGTGAGCGGGCCGTGCGCGGCGCCATGCGCCGCGAACTCGAGGCGGTGAAACCGCCTCGCCGGCCCGCTCGCAGAGAAACGGCTCGCAACGCTCGCCGTACAGCTGTGTCACCGCTCGATCACAGCTCCGTCTCGAACACGTACCCCCACTTCTCGAAGCCGCGCTTGCCGTAATACTCGTGGACTGCCTCGCCGTCGAGTGGCGACGCCAGCGCGACGCTCTCACAGTCGTGTTCGATAGCCCAGGATTCGACGTGTTCGAGTAGCGCTGTCCCGATGCCCTCCCCGCGTCGTGGCTCATCCACAACGAAATCGTACAACCAGACGTGGTGCTGATGGTGCAGGAAATCGTCGATCCGAACGCCAGCCACGCCGAGAAGTGTGGAGTCCTCGAACGCACCAAACAGGTAGTAGTCGTCTTCGGCCGTCCACGTCAGGATTTCCTCACGGTCGCGATCTGTCCAGAGCTGCTTGAGGATAGGGGCCGCATCTTCGCGGTCGGATTCGTCAATCAGCTCCCGGATTTCCATCGATCACAGACCCACTGTGAAGGAAAATAAAACCGACGATCACGCCGCCTTCGACTATCCCTTCTTGAAGCCGACCAGGAAACCACCAGTGAATCCAGCACCGATCGGCAGCGTCGAGAGGGCGCTCATCACCCACGACGGGGGCTGGGCGGTTGCAGCACCACCGGCTGTCGAGTTGTTGACCATCCCGGTGGCGTTGGTCGCGACGCCGGTTGCATTTTCCGCTGCGCCGGAGATCGCATCCCAGTTCACTTCCAGAATCCCCCTGGTCTCGAGGAACTTGAACAGCGCAAGTTCCAGCCCGATGATGATCGCGATGAGTTTCGCGATCTTCTTGGCCGCAAACCCGATCACGCCGCCGATCACCGCGCCACCACCCACTTCCAGTCCCAGCTGTTGTGGGCTGTCCAGCCCGAGCTGTAGCGGATTGAATTCTACCATATATTGAGCCTCACCGCCATCGGTTAAGACTCTTGTGGCGGCCCCCCGGGATCACTGTACTCGCGTGCCGTCGACTGATTTTGCCTCGAGGAGTTCCTTGTAGCGATTCCGTATCGTGACCTCTGAGATGTCTGCCACCTCCGAAATCTCACCCTGGGTCACTCGTTCGTTGCTCAAGAGGGCTGCTGCATAGATCGCGGCGGCGGCGATCCCGACGGGACTCTTCCCGCTGAGAACCCCCTCTTTTCGGGCTGAATCGACGAGTTCGCGGGCTCGCCGGGATACTTCCTCGTTCAGTTCGAGGTCGGAGACGAACCGTGGGACGTAGCTCTCGGGATCGGCTGGCTGTACTTCCAGGTTCAGTTCGCGGACGACGTATCGATACGTCCGCGTGAGTTCCATCCGGTCGATCCGGGAGACGCGCTCGATCTCGTCTAAGCTGCGGGGGTTGCCGGCCTGGCGGGCGGCCGCATAGAGCGAGGCGGTAGCGACGCCCTCGATGGAGCGTCCGGGGAGGAGGTTCTCGTCCAGCGCACGGCGATAGATCACACTTGCCGTCTCGCGAACGTTTTCGGGGAGACCAAGCGCGCTTGCCATGCGGTCGATCTCGCCGAGGGCTTGCTTGAGATTACGCTCCTTGGAATCGCGGGTTCGGAAGCGCTCGTTCCAGGTGCGCAACCGCTGCATCTTCTCGCGCTGGCGGCTGGAGAGGGAGTTGCCGTAGGCATCCTTGTCCTGCCAGCCGATGTTGGTCGAGAGGCCCTTGTCGTGCATCATGTTCGTCGTCGGTGCACCGACGCGGGACTTTTTGTCCTTCTCGGCGGCGTCGAACGCGCGCCACTCGGGGCCGGGATCGATCTCGTCCTCCTCGACGACGAGGCCACACTCACCACACACCGTCTCACCGCGCTCGGAATCCGTTACCAGGCCGCCACCGCACTCCGGACAGACGTCCGTCTTTGTTTCCTCGTGCTCGACTTTTTCGTCAGTCTTGCGTTCGCTAGTTCGTTCTGTTGGTCGTGACCGGGTTGATGTTTCACTCATGATGGGGGGTTTCGGGTAACAGCGGGAGACAAAATATTAAAGCGCTGGATTACCCGTTGTGATATAAAGTAAGTGATGTGGATATATAAATCTTTGCCTAAGTCTTATATATGCCGCGTCTCCATGGCAGGAATTTGCATACCAGTATCCATCCCGAAATCCCCCTGAATGCACCTACCATCTATAACCCACCTCAGCCTGATATATCTCGGCCGACGTCATCGGCAGTAATGCTCGTTGATCGAAAACTTAGACGGTGAAGAGGTGTCCATCCGTGGGAACGTCGAACAGCCCCACTCGAGCACCGGCGTCGAGCCAGGCGTGGCCGTAGGAGAACGCTGCAAGTGCGTTGACCAGATCATCATCGTCACGAAAGTGACGGCCGTCTTCGAGATACGACTGGGCCATCTCTTCGAACTCCGCGGCTGCCTCCCCGAGGGGCGTCCCCTCGGGTGGACGAACCGTGGCTGCCTCGAGGGCTTCGGTCAGCAATCGCTCGTAGCGGTCGGTCTTCTCGGCGAGGTCGGCTGGCATGGGTCGCCCTTCACGGGGTTGGCTCCTCAGTCTGTCGACTGTATCGACGCTGGTTCAGTCTGTCGGCTGCCCGTCCACCGCGGCCTGCGTGTAATCCTGCACTGTAAGGCCCCCGTGGGGGGACTCCTCGGCAAACACCTGCGCCGAAAATCGCTTGACTGTCGTGTTCTCGCGTTCCCAGGCATCTGGTGGCAATCCGGCCTTCCTCGCGGTCTCCTGGAGGAATTTCTCTGCACTCCAGTCCCGATCAGCGGCGACCTGCGGAAGCAGGAGTCCGCGCTGTCGGCCCGTCGCGATCATCAAGCCGTCACGACCGACGACGATGTCCGCCGGATCGATGTCCGGAAGCGCTTCCGGCGGTGTCAACACGCTAACGGAGACCGTGATCGTCTCGAGTTCATCCGGCGAAACCGGGGGAAACCGTGGGTCCCCCGTCGCCGCCTCGGTCGCGGCAGCGTTCAGGGCCGCTTCCAGCGGTTGGTCGGGTCGCGGACGGCCGATACAGCCCCGCAGTTCGCCGTCGCTCTTCAGGGTGACGAACGTCCCCCGTTTCTCTGAGAGGACTGGTACATCGGGAGCCGGCGGCGGGGACCCATCTGTGACGACAGCCGCCACGACCGCTCGGGCGTATTCAAGGAGTCGCTTCCCGGCTTCGGTGTCGAGACAGCCGTCTTTCTCACCCGTTACCATCGAATTGGTGGTAGGCTTCCGTGCTCCTACGCCCCGGGCCCCAACATTGTGGGCCTTTAGACGAGCCAGTGCGGCGGGATGCCCCGGCCGAAGGCCTCAACCGGACCACTCGGCGTCCGACAGTGTCCGCTGGACGGCTTGCTCGCCGACGGCCGCAGCAAGCGTCTGGAATCCGCCACGTTCGCGTCGATCGTCGGCGTCGGCCACGAGCCGCGAAACGATGAACTCCGGCGTCGAGCGCCCGACCGTGCCAAACCGGGGCTGATAGTCGACTTCGAGTTCGAGATCCGTCGTCAACCCTTCGGCGAAGATGCCGTCAGTTCGGGCTGCCGATGGGAGCGGTTCCAGGTCGTCGGCAAGATGGGTAACGAACACGCCAAGCGCCGGCTGGTCGACCGTCAGCGTGACCAGGCCGTGAAGGAGATCGGCGGCGCTGCCGGGTTCAGTGATCGCCTCGAACTCGTCGACCAGCATCAGGGTTCGTCCCTCGTCGGTCAGGGGCGGGACGACTGTCCGGAGTGTCGATTCGAGCACGCCCGCGTTGAAACTCGCGTGTCGGCGGTGGAAGACCACGGCGTCGACGACCCCCACTTCGGCGGCATCCGCTGGCACGGGCAGCCCCATCTGGGCGAGCAACTGCACCTGCGCGAGCGTCTCCAGCAGCGTCGTCTTCCCGCCGCTGTTGGCTCCTGTCAGGACGGCGACGCGGTCGCCCCGTGGCGGTTCGTTCGCGCCGGCCACCGACAGCGAGTGGTCGCCGATCCCGTAGGTGACCGGCTGGACGGCGACATCTCCACCCATCAGTTCGAGGTTGCGAGCGTTCTCGACGGCCAAGACGCGTCCCTCACGATAGGTCGGCGCGGTGAGATCGAACGCACGAGCGAACCGGGCCAGCGAGACGTCACGCGCGATCTCGTCGACGATCCCGACGGCAGCGTCGACGTCTTCCCGAGCCAGCTCCAGGCTGGTTTCGAGGCGCTCGCGGACGTCCGCCTCGCGTTCGTCGACGGCGTCACGTCGATCCGCGGCGAGGCCGCGAAGCGTCTCCGAGACGAAATCTGTCACGTCCGGGGCGTCGGTGACCATCGCCTCCCTGACGGCCCCGACATCGACGCCGGCTTCGCTGACGACGTGGTCGACGAAGCGCTCGCGGAACTCGTCGCCACCCCGGACGCCAGCCTCGCGGATCGTGGCGATCACCGACTCGGCGTCCGCGGCCATGTCCTCGATCGCCCCGAGTTGCGTTTTGAGATCGTCGAGACGGTCGTCAGCACCGGCCGCGACGCCGTCCGGCTCGAGCGCAGCGAGCGCATCGGCCGCGGCCTCGAGCTGTTCGATGTCGAGATCACCGAGTGGCGCGAACACTCCGTCGGTGACTCCGGCCTCTCGCAATGCCAGTGCGGTCCGGACGCCGGCGAGATCACCGCCTTCGACGCTGTCGTAGGCGTCGAACGCCTCGATGACGCCCTCCCGAGTCGACTCGTCGAGTGCGTTCCAGACGGCCACGGCGTCCATGACGGTTTCGAGCCGGGATTCCATGGCGGCTCGGGAATCGAGCGGTGTGAGGAGTCGGATGCTGTTTGCGGCGTGGCGGGTCACGGCGTAGCGACTCGCCAGGTCCAGCACCGACTTGTACACGGATCGGGCGTCGCGGGTCGCCAGGACGTCCATCGCTCCACCCTGGGCCCGACGGAGGATCCGTGTCGCTCGGCCGCGACTCAATCCGGCCTCGGTCAACGCCCGGAGATCGCCGGATTCGATCGCGGCGACGGCGGCTTCGATGCCCAGCGACTCGGCGAGGAGATCACGGGTCTTCGGCCCGATGCCCCAGTAGTCCTCTACGTCCATGGTTGCATGCTCTCCCGGGTGTCCTTAAGGTATTACCCTCCCGACGGTGCGCAGACGCGGGTCAGCCGGCAGTATGAAATACCTCGCTCGACAATTTCGGTTGATGAGTGCGCCCGACGATGGAGCGTGTCCACGATGCGAAACGCCGCTCGCGGGTGCGGATGCGTGTCCCGAGTGTGGACTCACGATCCGGACGGCCGAGGACGGACTCACCTCGGAGGCAGCCGATGCGATCGTCGAGCGAACGCTGTCGAACGCATCGGCACGTCAACCGTCCGGCCGGACGCTTCCATATCCACTCAGGCTGGCGTCGGCGCTCGCGATCAGCATCCCGTTTGCCCCGCTGTCGGCGTTTGCCCTGACGAGTCTCGTTCCCGCCCATCCGATCATCGTCATTCTTGTCGGCATGCTTTCCTGGATGGCACCCGCTGCCGTGCTGGCCCGGACGCCTGTCCCGTCGCTGATCGTCGGCAGAGGCCTGGTGGTTCTGGGTGCGGTTGTCGCGGCGACGCCGCTGGTGGTCGCCGGTGGCCGGATGCTGGTCGGGAGCGCCGCGGCCACGAACCCACCGATCGATGGGAGCCAGGCCATCTACGGGTCGTTTCTCCTCTTCGGATTATTGATTCTGATCGCCGGAATGACCGTCTCGCGGGTCGCTGACCGGAAACGCGACGGCTGGCAGGACGCCAGTCCTCGTCGCCGCGAGTGATCTCCCGTCAAGAGCGGGCACTCCTCTCACTCCCAGAACGACCGCGTCCGGGCGTACTCGCGTTCCCGGGCGAGGATATCCCGGTAGAAATCGTCCTCGTTCTCCCGGAGTTTGTTGATGATGCGGGCGGCGTTCGTCGGCCCGACGCCACGCCCTGCCAGCGCGATGATGGCCTGTTTGCCGTGGCTCTGGACGAGATCCGCGGCCTGGTAGCCGCGTTTCGTCCGTCGTTCCTGCTCGTCGTCTTTCTCGTCGGTCTTGACTGCGGTGACGGTCTCCTCGTCCCAGGGGTTCAATGCCGCGATCCGGGTCGAGCCACACTCCGGGCATTTCGGCTGGTCGCGCACTCGCTTGACCGGTTTGGTGGTCTTATAGGACTCACAGTGAACACAGAACAGGATGACGCGGTCCTCCTGGATCCGGTCTTTCAGCGTCTGGATCACGCTCGCGTCGGCGTTCTCGGGGGCGAGAAGTTCCTTGCTGCCCGAGCGACCGCCGCGACCGATCGCCGTCCGGCCGCCGACGGTTTCGACGGCGATGTCGCCCGACTGGATGTCTCGAAGTAACTCGCTCGTCCGGCCGATGGCGAGTTTCTCGTGGATCAACTCCCGCAGGGCCTCGTCGTAGATCGGGGTGTCTTCCAGGGCCTCAAGTAGCCGATCCCGGCCGAAGCGACTGCTCCCGCGGCCACGCCAGTTCTTGAGCGCCCCGAACTTGGTGGCGATCTGCGCCAGCCGGAACTTCAGCGCGTCGGCGTTCTTCAGACTGAGCTCGATCAACCCCTCGACGTGAGCGGGATCGGTCGATTCGAGTACGTCGACGACGTCGCCGGCGGTGACGTTGCGGGGCACCTCCAGAGAGATCCGATAGGGATCGACGTCGAGGCCGACCGACGAGCCCGTCCGCTGGCCGAGCAGTGCCGAGAGGAGTCGACCGAGTGTCTCGTTGACCTTGTGGCCGAAGGCGGCATTGAGCACGATGTCCCGTCCCTCGAACTCGACGACGATTCGCTCGGGACTGGGGACGGGTCCCTCGTGGTACTCGATCTGTTCGAGCGCGGCCCGGATCGTCGTCTCCTCGGCATCATATCTGCCAGCGAGGTGCCGGGCGACGCTTTCTGGATCCCCACCCGCGCGGAGTTGCTCGGCGGCGACCCCCCGGAGCTCGGCGACTTCCTGCGCTACGTCGTAGGGCACCGGGATCTCCTGGCCGGTCCAGGAGGGGACTTCGCCCGCGGGATCGCCGACCGGCGTGACGTGGACCGTCTCCTCATCCTCGTCGATCTCGGTGATCCGCCACATCTCGCCGGCCTGGATGAACACCTCCCCCGGCGCGGCGAAGTTCACGACGAAGCGTTCGTCCAGCGTCCCGACCTGCCGGCCGCTCGTGCCGTCGGCGACGTCGTAGGTCGCCTCGTCGGGGATCATCGAGAGGTTGTGATAGAAGTACTGCCAGGTCCCCCGGCGTTTCGAGAGTTCGTCGGCGTCCGCCTCGAGCCAGACAACTCGATTGTCGGCGAGTTCACGCACGATCTCCCGGAAGACAGCTTCGGAAATATCGCCAAAGGGGTACGCCCGCGTGACGATCTCGTAGGCGCGGCGGGCGTCGACGTCGCCCAGGTCCATGACGACGCCCGCGATCTGGTTGGCGACGGTGTCCCGACTCCCGTGGTGGATCGCCGCCGGTTCGACCTCGCCGGCCCTGGCCATGCGGGCGATGGCGAGGGCTTCGAAGGTCTCGTCGGGGCTCGTCGTGACGATCGTCCCTGCGGACGTTCGATCCCGGCGATGGCCCGCCCGCCCGATGCGCTGGAGCAACCGGGAGACCTGCCGGGGGCTGTTGTACTGGACGACGTGATCCACGCGCCCGACGTCGATCCCGAGCTCCATCGAGGAGGTACACAGCAACGCGTCCAGGTCGCCCGCCTTGAACGCGTCCTCGACCTCGACGCGAGTGTCCGAGGCCAGCGACCCGTGGTGGATGCCAACGTCCGTGCCGTATTCCTTGAGTCGCGAGCCGAGTGCCTCGGCTGTCTGTCGGGTGTTGACAAACACCAGCGTCGACTCGTGGGTTTCGATCAGTTCGTCGATCTGCCTGACGTGACTGGCGACCTCGGCATCGGTGACGATTTCGCCGGCGACGTTCTCGTCGCGCTCCTCGATCGAGGGCCGGAGGACGTCGATCTCGATGTCGCTGCCGGCGTCGATCTCGACGATCGAACATCCCCGATCGCCCGTGAGAAACCGCCCGACTTCCGCGGGATCGCCGACGGTCGCCGAGAGCCCGATCCGCTGGAAGGAGCCGGCAAGTTCCCGGAGGCGTTCGAGGCCGACGGTCAGCTGTGCGCCGCGCTTGGCGGCCGCGAGTTCGTGGACCTCGTCGACGACGACGTGGGCGACGTCTGCGAGTCCTTCCCGAAGCTTCTCACCGGTCAGGATCGCCTGCACGGTCTCGGGCGTGGTGACCAGAACGTCCGGCGGATCCTCGGCCTGTTGCTGGCGGCGGTATTGGGTGGTGTCGCCGTGGCGGACGTCGATCTCGAGGTCAAGTGTCTCACCCCACCACTCCAGGCGATCCCGCATGTCGCGATTGAGTGCCCGCAGCGGCGTGACGTACAGCGCGGCGATCCCGTCGGGCGGATCCCCTTCGATGGCGTCGAAGACCGGGAGCATCGCGGTCTCGGTCTTACCGCTGCCGGTCGGGGCGATCACCAGCGCGTCCTCACCGTCGGCGATCGGGGGGATCGCGCGACGCTGTGGCTCGGTCGGCGTCGTGAACCCGCGATCGGACAGCGCCGACCTGACGGCGTCGC
>ENA-ORDC01000345-ORDC01000345.1-marine-metagenome-genome-assembly--contig:-NODE-345-length-47959-cov-16.453803_pt1 | contig 47959 bp, 55 predicted proteins | sample MGYA00237783_ERZ508515 | MGnify/ENA primary metagenome ERZ508515 (study PRJEB26186, sample SAMN06268792) | marine metagenome | isolation source: Eden Landing Ponds, San Francisco, CA, USA | place... | reverse complement strand
TCTGCCTCGCCGACGCCGAGCGTCTCGTCTACTGCGACGAGCATCTCGACATCCTCCAGGTCGGCCAGCCTGTCGAGCTTCTTCGCGACGTACGCCGGCGTCCAGAAGCCCATGATCTCGAAATAGACACGAAAATCGGCGTGCTCGTAGTCGAACGCGAAGTCGGGGATGACGACGTGTGCCCCCGAGGCGAGAGGGTCAGGCTCGCGAACGAGTTCCCAGTCGAGACCCAGCGACTCGAACCGGGTGGCGAAGTCGGCCTCGACACCGCTGTCGAAGGTCACCTCGGTCACTGGCTCGTGGTCGGGGACCGAGACGTCTTCGTCGGTGAGCAGCAGGCGGCGCTCGGTCCCGTCGTCGTCGATGGTCGCTTCGAGCCGCCACGTTGCGGTCTTCGCGACGCTTCGCAGGAGGCGTGCAAAGCCCGTCCCGTACCGGCGCGTCCGCCGGAACAGCGTCGTCGGCCCCGTGACGACGACCTCACGGTTCGCGATCGCTCCCTCACTCGTCTCCGTCCGTTCGATCTCGTACATGAGTCGCAGTCGTTTGACCGCCGAGATCACTGCTTTTGGATCGTCGCTGCGGATCCGAACCTCGGTCGCGTCGAACAGGGCGGTCTGGGCAAGCGAGAGATCGTACTGCCGACAGAGGGACTCCGGATCGTAGCGCGTCGAGACGTCTGTCAGGATCTGCCGATCTTCGAGGTCGGCGTACAGCGACGTTTCGACGGCCGTGGAGTCAGTCGCGAGCCGATCAGCTGCTTGCGAGAGTGCGCGCTCGCGGTCTGTCTCGCTCACGACACCGACCTCCTCTGCGGCCTCGAAGGCGGCGCGGCGGGCGCGCTCCGGGGGCAGTGGTGATCGCGTCTCGACGGTCGCCTCCCGATCGAGGAGTTTCGCGAATCCGCGCACGAGCTTGAAGTCGGGCGCGTCACGTTCGAGATCGGTCAGCGCCGACTCAAGATCCGCGCGGGACTCGCCGACGTGACCCTGATAGGTTCCGATGACCTGTGCGGTCAGTTCGCGGTGGGCCTCGCCGACGAACTGCGGGTGGTAGCCACCACCAGCTCTGGAGACGCGAAGCAGGTCCTTCGTCAGCACACGAGAGGATGTGCCTGCCGGCCGCTTAAACCGCCCGGTGGGGGTTCGACACCGCCACCAGAGACAGAAGTTCGTCCAGCAGGCCCTGTGAAGTATTACTAATATTGAAGTAATACTGTCGCGTACACTTACCTATGAGCGAGTCAGAAGACGGGCGGACCGTCACCGTCACGAGCAAGGGACAGGCGACGATCCCCAAGGAGTTTCGAGACAAACTCCACATCGACACGCCGGGTCGCGTCCGATTCGTCGAAACAGCGGGCGGGGAGATCGTGATCCGGCCGGTCGAGCGCCCGTCTGAACTCCGTGGCGCGCTGGCATCTGACGAGGATGACAGAGACAGCGAGAAGTCGGCCACGGAACTGCTCCGCGAGGAGCGAGAACGAGACGAGATCGGCCACGAGCACGGTCCCTCGGAGCAGACGGAATGACGGTCGTCTTCGACGCCGAGCCGCTGCTGGCGTTCTCGTTCGACGAACCGGGGGCTAGCGACGTCGAACGCTGGCTCGATCTGGTGTACGACGGGGATCGGGACGGCTACATCGCCACGATCAACCTCGCAGAGTTTCGGTACGTCGCGGCCCGGTTGACGTCCATCGAACGGGCCGACGCTCACATCGACGCGCTCCGAGATATCGGCGTCACCACCTACGATGTCGACGGACTCTGGAGACAAGCCTCGGATCTGAAGACTACCTACAGCCCGGCGCTCGGGGACGCATACGCCCTCGCCGCTGCCAGAGACCTCGACGAGGACAGGCAAGGTGTGACGCTACTCGTCGGTGCAGACGACGACTACGACGTCCTCGAAACTGACGCTGGATTCGACCACCTCATCGAACGCTTCCGAACCGAGCCAGGCTGAAGGGCACCTTCACCGCCGCCGGCGCGCGACCCGTTCTTCGGCCGTCTCCTCGGTGACGACCTCGTACAGCAGGGCTCGTGAGCCGTCGTCGGTCGGTCGCAAGATGCGACCGAGCCGCTGGGTGAACTCCCGTTCGCTGCCGCTTCCGGAGAGGACGATCGCCACGTTCGCGTCCGGGACGTCGACGCCCTCGTCGAGGACGTTCGCGGTCACGATACGCGAATAGCTTCCGTTTCGAAAGGCCCGGAGAATCTCTTTGCGCTCGGCCGCGCCCGTCTCGTGAGTGATCGCCGGCAACAGGAAGCGCTCGGAGAGGCGATAGACGAGGTCGGTGAAGGCGGTGAAGACGATGATCCGGTCGGCGGCGTGACGATCTAGCAGGTCGGCCAGGACCTCGACCTTTCGGTCGGCGTTCATCATCACCTCACGGGCTCGCTGTTTGGCCAGCAGCGCCTCTCTGGCTGCGGGATCGGTCCCCGAGCGCATGACGAGCTTGCGGTAGTCAGCGCCGCTCCGTAGCTGGAGGTTCGACCGGGCGAGATAGTCCGTAAATGTTCCCTGAAACTCCTCGTAGCGCTCGCGCTCGTCGGGGGTCAACGCCACCTCGATCCGTTTGATGTCGTAGTCGGCCAGGTGCTCGCCGGCCAGCTCCTCGGGGTCGATCTGGACGACGCGGGGGCCGACGAGGTCGGTGATCGTCTCGTGTGCGCCGTCCGGCCGTTCGAACGTCGCCGTCAGCCCCATCCGAGCGGGGGCGGCGAGAAGGCGCGCGATCTCCTGGTAGCCCTCACCGCCGAGATGGTGGACCTCGTCGAAGACCACGAATCCGAATCGATCCCCGAGTTCGTCGGCCCGGAGATACGCTGAATCGTAGGTCGCGACGGTCAGCGCCTCGACGCGCTGGGTGCCGCCGCCGAGCTGGCCGATTGGAACGTCGAACTCCCGCTGAAGCTCCTCGCGCCACTGCTCGAGCAGATCGATCGTGGGCACGACGACCAGCGTCGGCACGCCCAGCTGGGCGATGGCGGCGATGGCGATCACCGTCTTGCCGCTCCCCGTGGGTAGTTCGAGGACGCCGCGGTCGCCGGCCGCGCGCCAGGAATCGAGCGCGCCCTGCTGGTACTCGCGGAGTTCGTACGCGGTTTCGAGATCCAGCGTCGTTCCGTAGTGAACCTCGTCAGTGTAGGCGATACCGGCGTCGTCGAGTGCGGCCAGTAGCTCGGCGTACTGGAACGCAGGGGCACGTCCCGTCTGACTCCGGGGATCGCTTTCGACGTATGGGAGGTCGGGAACATCGCCGTCGATTCGGATCGTCCCCTCCTCGAAGCGTAGCCGCGTCGGCATCACTCGTGGTTGGCGGATCGGCGGGAAAACACTGCCGGCTGCCAGCGGCCAGCCAAACGGTAAGAGAGTGGGGACCGAACACGGTGGCATGGACCTCCAGGACGTCTTCGGCTCGCTTCCGGACCCCCAGTCGTACTCGCTCCCCGACTACTCACTGCCGAAGGGCGAGCCGGTCCTGCCCATCGCGCTCACCGCCGAGGAACTGGAGACGCTGCTGGCGCTGTACGACCAGTTCGCGAGCGTCGATCCGACCGGCATCGAGTCCAATCCGTTTCTCCAGGCCACCGTCGAGTCGTTCCAGCAGGTGTTCGGGTCGGCTGCCGCGCGGCCGGATCAGCAACTGCTGGACGACGTCGGCGACATGCTCAACGACTTCGCGTCCGATCTCGGCGGCTCCGAACTTGGCGTCGTCGACGCGACGCCCGGCCATCACCGGACGCTCTATCTGTTCTTGACGACGTGCAAGGGCTACCACCTCGCGCCGCACATCACGTTCTCGCCACCGCCGGCGGCCGTCGAGACGCTCTACGAGGTGTTCCAGCGCGTCGTCGACCAGGAGGTCTATCTCAAGCGACCACAGAGCGTCCTGGAATGAAGCGGCCGGCAGTACGAGACGTGGGTCGGCTGCCTCGACCGTCCCCACTGGTTTTTACGCGGGCGTTCCTCGATTCGAGTATGGAGACGCGTCCACTCGGCACGACGGGACAGGAGAGCACGATCTGTACGTTCGGTGCGATTGCACTCAACTGGCTCGAACAGGAGGGAGCCGATCAGTTGGTCGAACTGGTCCTCGATCACGGCGTCAATCACTTCGACGTGGCGCCCGCGTACGGGGACGCCGAACGCAAACTCGCCCCGAAACTCGGGCAGCACCGCGAGGAGATCTTTCTCGGCTGCAAGACCATGGAACGGGACTACGAGGGCGCTCGCGAGAAACTCGAACGCTCGCTCGACAGGCTCGACGTCGAGACGATCGATCTCTACCAGGTCCACGGGCTGGAGTACGAGCACGAACTCGACGAGATCACCGGGCCCGACGGTGCTCTCGCCGCGTTCCGCGACGCACAGGAGGAGGGCCTGATCGACCACATCGGGCTGACCAGCCACGGCGAGCCCGACCTGATCCTCGACGCGATCGACCGGATCGACGATCTGGAGAGTCTCATGTTCCCGATGAACCCGGTCGTCGCCGGGGCGGGCGAGGACGAGGTGGGCTACGACGACGTTCTGGAACGCGCCCAGGCCGAGGACATCGGCACACTCGGTATCAAGGCGTTCGCGAAGGGGCCGTGGCCCGGGACCGACGAACTCCCCGAGGAGGACCGTCCGTACGCGAACTGGTATCAGCCCGTCGACACGCAGGCCGAGATCGACGAACGGTTCGCGTTCGCGGCGTCACGCGGTCTGACAAGCGTCGTCTCGCTCGGCGATCCGAAACTGGTCCGGATGGTCCTCGACGCCGCCCAGCGATTCGAACCGCTGTCCGACGCCGAACAGCGGGCACAGATCGAACGATCACGCCACGAGGAGAGTCCTGTCCCGACGCAGCTGCACCACTGATGAGCGTCCCCGAAACCGTCCGAACCGCGCTCTCCGATCAGCCTGTCGAGGGCCGCGTCTGCCTCGAAGCCGGTGCTGGCGTCGGGAACGCGACTGCCGCTCTCGGTGAGGCCGGTGCAGCGGCCGTCTACGCGATCACCGACGATCGTTCTCACGCCCGGAAGGTCCGTGACCGCGTCTCGCACGAGGGCGTCGACGTCCTCCGGGCCGACCTCCGTGCGATCCCGCTTCCGAGCGACGCCGTCGACTTCGTCACCGCGCACGCGCTGTTCAACGTCGTCCCACCGCCCGACGCCGACCCTATCGTGTCGGCACTCTCGCGCGTCGCCAGCCCCGGCGCGAAGCTGGTGGTCGACGACTATACGCCGATCCCCGACGCCGAGATTCGGGAGTTGTTCGCTCTCGAGAACGCCGCGGCCGAGCTGGCGACCGGTCGGCCGGCACTCGCGTTCTATCCGGCGTCACATCTCAGTGCCCTGTTCGAGGACCGCGGGTGGACGTTCGAGCGCCGGCGATCACTGCTGGACCCGGTTCCCTGGACCGCATCGCACGTCGAGGCACATCTCGACGTCACGCGTGAGTACGCAGACGCACTCCCGGACGCGGTCGCTCGCCCGCTCGTCGATCGTGCCGAGCGACTGGCGGCTGACATCGAAACCGATCAGGCCGGCGAAATGTACAGTCTCGCCTTCACGCGGGACTAGGGCGCGCCGACGAGCACGAACGTACTCTCGACGCCGCGATTCTGGATCTGGCGCTGACTCTCGGGATCGATTCGCAAGGCGTCGCCCTCGTTCATCGAGACCTCCTCGCCGTCGACGACGACAGTCGCGCGACCCTCGACCAGCAGGTACACCTCCTCGTGCTCGTTCTCGGCGTGGTCGTGGGGCTTGCCTTCCCAGTGCGGCTCGCACTCGACGATAGTGAGTCCCAGCTGCTCGCACTCCAGCGGGTCTCGCAGGAAGTGCATCGCATCTGCGACCGGTTCGACGTCCTCGTAATTGATTTTCGTGTACGCCATGTCGCGACGTTCGGCGGCGTCACTGAAAGAGGTTCGTGGCGCGTCGGGTCCGGGGTGGCAGAAACGGTTTCACGACAGGGGTTCACGTGGGCCTATGCAGGTCCGGATCGACGCGCAGGCTACCCGGGAAGAGGCCGAGGCGATCGCCACCGTGCTGGCCGAGGAACACGGCGTCTCCGTCGAGGTTTTCGTGGGCGAGAGCGACGAACCGCTGGTCAGCCGTGACGCGCCGGCAGAGACCGAACCGACCGGGGCGACCGACCGAGTCGACGAAGGCCAGACTGGAGGCCCGACCGAGCGCGAACGACGGCTCCGCGAACAGATCGCAGACATCGAGGCGGGCGGCCCCGAAAAGTACCGCCAACGCCTCTCCGAGCAGGGGAAACTGTTCGTTCGCGACCGCCTCGATCTGTGGTTCGGCGAGGACGGCTTCGTCTTCGAGGACGGAAAGTTCGCTAACTTCGACGCGTGGCACCCTGACGGCGACGACCCTCAGGAAGATCAGCGTCTGCCCGCCGACGGCCTGCTCACGGGCGCGGCCGACTTCGAGGACCGACTCGTGCACGTCATGGCCAACGATTTCACCGTGAAAGCGGGCTCGATGGCCGAGAAAGGCGTCGAAAAGTTCCTCCGGATGCAACAGCGCGCTCTCAAAACAGGGCGGCCAGTGCTGTACCTGATGGATTCGTCGGGCGGGCGGATCGACCAGCAGACGGGCTTCTTTGCCAATCGCGAGGGGATCGGCAAGTACTACTACAACCACTCGATGCTCTCGGGTCGAGTCCCCCAGATCTGCGTGCTCTACGGGCCCTGTATCGCTGGTGCAGCCTACACTCCCGTCTTCGCGGATTTCACCGTCATGGTCGAGGGGATGTCGGCGATGGCCATCGCATCCCCGCGGATGGTCGAGATGGTGACGGGTGAGGAGATCGACTTACAGGAACTCGGTGGTCCCGAGATCCACGCCAGACACTCGGGATCGGCGGATCTGATCGCCACGGACGAAGAACACGCCCGCGAACTCGTGGCCGACCTGCTGACGTATCTGCCCGACAACTGTGATGAGGAGCCGCCCCAAACGGCAGGGGCAGCACCGGCGAAATCACCCGAGGGGATCGACTCGATCGTGCCCCAGGAACCGAACAAGGGCTACGACATGACCGAGATCATCGAGCGCGTCGTCGATTCGGAGTCGTGGTTCGAACTCCGCCCGCAGTACGGTCCCGAGATCCTGACTGGGTTCGCGAGAATCGACGGCCGTCCCGTGGGAGTCGTCGCGAACCAGCCGAGCCAGCGCGCCGGTGCGATCTTCCCCGACGCCGCCGAGAAGGCTGCGGGGTTCGTCTGGACCTGTGACGCCTACGGCATCCCGCTGCTGTATCTCTGTGACACCCCCGGGTTCATGGCCGGCTCGCAGGTCGAGAAAGAGGGGATCCTCGAACAGGGCAAGAAGATGATCTACGCGACCTCGGCGGCGACGGTCCCCAAACAATGCGTCGTCGTGCGGAAGGCCTACGGTGCGGGGATCTACGCCATGTCGGGGCCCGCTTACGATCCCGAGTCGACGATCGCGCTCCCCTCTGGTGAGATCGCGATCATGGGCCCGGAAGCGGCGATCAACGCCGTCTACGCCAACAAACTCGACGCGATCGACGATCCCGACGAGCGCGAACAGCGCGAGGCCGAACTCCGCGAGGCCTACCGCGAGGACATCGACGTCCACCGGATGGCCAGCGAGGTCGTCATCGACGAGATCGTCCCGCCGAGCGACCTCCGGGACGAACTCGACGCACGGTTCGAGTTCTACGAGACCGTCGAGAAAGATCGACCGGAGAAGAAACACGGGACGGTACTGTGATCGGGTCGCTGGCTCCAAACTGACCAGATAGTCAGCCTTTTCGAAAAGTGTATCCGGGAGAGCGAGGGAGAGAGGGACGTGAGCGAGGGGACCTCACTCGCCGAGGCGAGTCGGGAACACCGCATCCTGATCTGGAAGTTCTACCTCTACCGCGCGACGCTCTCTGAAGGGTTCATCTATCCGATCATCACCCTGTATCTGATCTCGCGCGGCCTCTCCGAAGGCGGCGTCGGACTGGTCAACGGACTCTTCTTCGCGGGCGTCGTCGCCGCGGAGATTCCGACGGGCTACGTCGGCGACAAGATCGGCCGTCGGAACAGCCTGATCGTCAGCACCCTCCTGATGTCGATCTCGATGTTTGCCTTCACCGTCACGGGATCACTCCTGGGGTTCGCGGCCGTGTTCGTCTTCTGGGGCGTCGCGCTGACCTTCCGATCGGGATCTGGCTCGGCGTACCTCTACGACATGCTCGACGAGCGACTGGACACCGACGAGTACACCACGATCACCGGCCGCGGCGGTGCGGCCTTTCTCGTCACCTCCGCCGTCACGTCGATTCTGGGTGGGTATCTGTACACGATCGACCGTCGGATCCCTTTCATCGCGGCCGGACTGATCACCGGCTCGGGCGCGCTCGTCCTGCTCTCGATGCCCCAGACCGAACAGTACGCCGACGGCGACGGTGGCGAAGCCTTCTCCGCCCGGGACGCCTGGCACACGGTGACGGAAAAGTTCTTCGCGCCCGAGTTGCGAGTGTTCATCGTCTACACCGCGCTGTTGCTCTCGATCCCGGAACTCGCGGATCTGTACATCCAGCCCATCGTCGTCGACGCGGGCGTGCCCGAGGCGTGGCTGGGCTATCTCTACGCGGCGTTCATGCTGCTGACGGCCCTGGCGTCGTACAACATCGACCGCGTCCGGGATGCGGTCGGAATCGACGGCTGGTTCGCAGTCGCGCCCATCCTGATGGCTGCGGTACTGGCAGGGATGCTCGTCGAGCCCTGGCTCGCTATCCCCGGATTCGTCGGCATGCGGATCGTCAAGAGCCTCTCGTATGCCTTCCGCGGGCAGTACCTCAACGACCACCTACCGTCGCTCGGACGGGCGACCGTCCTCTCGACGGCGTCGATGGTCTACGGGCTTTCGTTTGTCGTCTTCCGCGTCGGCGGCGGCGCGGTCGCCGACACTGTCGGTCCGGATCTAGCGATCGTCGCGCTCGCCGTTGCCGTCGCCGTCGCCACCCAATCGCTGCGCGTCTTCGGCGACCCAGTCCGTGAGACCGACGAGTGATAGTGATTATTGTAGCGATTTACCGGGATGACCGTCCGCAGTCGGGTGGTCGATCCGGAACAGACCTCCAATAGTCACTAAGAGGACTCCATTTCCGGATCCTGGTGGGCCGGATGAACTGCCAACAGTGACGAAAAATAGTAGGAATGGAAACATATTTGTGGCGAGCCCGAGCAATGACTATAACCACGAGTCCCCGTTCGGGCGTCAGGGGTGGCGCGCGGCGGTGGGCTGTGGGGGTGTCCATGTCAACCCAGAAGTCGACAGCCGTCGACCAGGGGTATCGAGCGAAAAGCACGGGAAAGGATCGGTTCGTCGGCCGCCTCGCCTCCGTCGAGCCGTATCTGTGGGTCGGACTGGTCGCGGTCCTGCTGGCCGATGTCGTCTCGACGTACGCGGGACTGCAGGCGGGCATGACCGAAGGGAACCCGGCGATGCGAATCGCGATCGAGACGGCCGGGATCGCCGCCCTGGTCGCAGTGAAGCTGGCGGTACTCGGTTTCGGCGCGGGCGTCCGTACGCTACTCGACGAGCGCGGCGCGGTCGTGCCGTTGGGACTGGCGATTCCGTGGTTCGTCGCCGCCGCGAGCAACGCGACACACCTTCTGTAGGGTCCCTTTTCGGTAGCTATTCAGGTCGTCGTTGGGCCAGCACCGTCCGGTCGAACGAACAGACCAGCGTGTCCTCCTGATCGAACACTTCGACGTGCATGGTGACGACGCCGCGCTCGCCGTCACTGGTTTCGCGTTTGGACTCGACCGTGGTCTCGGCGCGGATCGTGTCGCCGTGGAACACTGGATTGGGGTGCTCGACGTCGTCGTAGGAGAGGTTCGCGACGATGGTCCCGTCGGTCGTGTCGGGGATCGTCAGGCCGACCGCGAGACTCATCGTGTAGAGCCCGTTGACGACGCGCTCGCCGAACTGCGTCTCGGCGGCGAACTCGCCGTCGAGGTGCAGGGGCTGCTGGTTCATCGTCAGATCACAGAAGCGCTGGTTGTCGCTCTCGCTGATGGTCCGGCGCTTGTCGTGGACGATGGTCTCGCCCTCCTCGAAGTCCTCGTAGAACTTCCCGGGCATACCGGCACGTCGTCGCCGATCCTCAAATGGTTATCCCGGCTCGTGGGCCGCCAGCCTCAGGGCTCGACGAACACCGACTGACCCGCGCGGACGCGCTCGCCGCGCTCGACCAGCAGCTCATCGCGCTCGATCTCGGGCGGGAAGAGGACGTCGACACGACTCCCGAAGGAGATGTGGCCGATCCGCTCGCCCCGGTCGACGGTGTCGCCGGTCTCGACGTAGGGATGGATCCGTCGGGCGAACGCCCCCGCGATCAGCGTCACTCGATAGTCGGGAAAGTCGACGTGGACGCGTTCGTTTCGGTCGGAGTCTTTCGAGAACGCCGGCTTGTGCGCGCCCGGCGTGTGCGTCACGTCTTCGATGGGTCCCGCGGTAGGTGCGCGATTGACGTGGACGTTGTGGACGTTCATGAACACGCCCACGCGGAGGCGGCCGTCTTCCTCGCGAATCACCGAGACTTTGCCGTCCGCGGGCGAGACGTATCCCGACTCGGGTACGTCCCGGTCGGGGTTACGATGGAAGACGAGGACGGCGATCCCGGCCAGTGCTGCGCCCGCGCCAAGGGAGGGGTCGAGCCACAGCAGCGGCCCGGCGAACAGTAGCAGGGGCAGGGCGTACCACCACGTCCCGGGCGCGAACCAGCGCGACATACTCGGAGTCGGGCGCGAGAGAGCCATAAGGGATTCGACCCGCGTTGCAGGGCCGGCACTGCGGCGCGGAGCAAGACCACACCTTTTTGCGCGCCTGGGGTGCACAGTAGGGTGATGGGCGAGTGGAGCGACGTCTGCGTGTTGATCCCGACGTACAACGAAGCCGCGGCCATCGGCCAGGTTCTCGACGGATTCGAAGCACAGGGATTCGAGCACGTCCTGGTCATGGACGGCGGCTCCGACGACGGCACGCAGGAGATCGCTCGCGACCACGGCGCAGACGTCCGCGAACAGACCGGTTCGGGCAAGGGCCAGGCGATCCGAGAAGCAGTTCAGCTGATCGACCAGCCCTACGTGCTGATGCTCGACGGCGACGCCACCTACCGCCCGGACGAGGCGCCGGCCATGCTCGAACCGCTGCTCGACGGCGAGGCTGAACACGTCATCGGCAATCGCTTCGCCGACATGGAGTCGGGGGCGATGAGCCGGCTCAACAGGGTCGGTAATCGGCTGATAAACCGGGCGTTCCGGGTCGTCCACGGCCGGGATTTCGTCGACATTCTCAGCGGCTACCGTGCGTTCACGACCGAGTCGGCACGGCGGTTCGCGCTGACGGCAGACGGCTTCGGTATCGAGACGGAGATGGCCGTCGAGTGTGTCAAACACAACGTCACGACCGAGGTCGTCCCGATCACCTACGAGTGTCGGCCCGAGGAGGCCGAGACGAATCTGAGTCCGTTCCGGGACGGAGCAGTCATCCTGATGACGCTGTACCGGATGGCCAAGACAAACAATCCGCTGTTTTACTTCGGGAGCGTCGGGATCGTGAGTACACTCGTCGGGATCATGCTGGGTGGATACGTCGCTGTCGAGTGGTTTACACGTGGCATCTCTCACGAGGTGATCGCCATCGTCTCCGCGCTCGGGATCATCTTCGGCGTCCAGTTGTTGATCTTCGGCGTCCTCTCGGACATGATCGTCACGCTCCACCGCGAGCAGTTACACTACATCGAACGGCTGAGCGCGGAGAACCAGCCGAACGACGCCGGCCGACCGGGTGATTCCGGTCGTCGCGAGCCCTCTTCAGAAGGGGACGAGCGCTCGTAACTGCCCGAGAATACTATTGCTCGTCGACTGCCGACGTTTCTCGAAGACCGGGTAGAGATCGTTTTTCAGTGCCTGGGCGGACTCGAAGCGGTCGGTGTCGACCTCCGCGACCGCGTCGGCGAGACGAATACTGTTGCCGGAAGCGTCGTACGGGACCGACTGGTCGCCGATCGCCTGGACGACGGTCTCACGGTCCGCCGGAAACGAGACTGACGCGTCCGTGAGCACGTCGTCGAGGACCGCGATACCGAACTCGATCGCATCCGGGTCGGAAGTGTCGCTGCTAGGTGGCCTGACTCCCATCGCCTGAACCCAGGGAAGACTGGCAGGAAAAACCTACGCTCGATCGAGCGCCCACTCGTCGCCCCACTCCCCCAGCGCGTCGAAGACCGGGCACAGTGACTCGCCTTTCTCTGTCAGGCGATAGTAACTCGCGACCGGCGCGTCCTCTTCCAACCGGCGGTCGACGAACCCCATCTCCTGAAGGTCGTCGAGCACGCGCGAGAGAGTTCGTGCGCTCGCGTCGGTCTCTCGCTTGAGTTCGTTGAACCGGCGCTCGCCGTCTTGCAGTTCGTGCAAGACGACCAGCCGCCACTGCGACCCGATCTGGTCGATCGTCTTCACAACCGAGCACGGCCCGGGTTTGTCCTCGTCTGTCGTGTGAGTGAGTTCCGATGACATCGGCGTTACCTGGTGGCTTCTATGTCCGGGAATCGATAAATAGGTTCGCATTCGAACTAGGTAACGTAATGAAAGTAACTATCGCGGTGCAACCAGTCGAGGTATCGAACGAGAATCAGCGGCTGCTCGGAGGTGCCCAGTAATGGTCCTCGAATCGGCCGGTGTCGCCGAAGCGTTCCTGTTTGCTCGCCTGCTGTTCGGGGGCGTCCTGGCGTTTCTGGGACTCAACCATCTGTTGAACGCCGAGCAGATGGTCGGATACAGTCAGGCCAAGGGGATTCCGGCAGCCGGCGTTCTCGTGCCGGCCAGCGGCCTGCTGCTGATCGGTGGCGGGCTCGGCGTCGCTGCCGGGGTCTTTCCCGTGGTAGCCGCGGGTGCGATCGCGGGCTTTCTCGTGATCGCCACGGTGACGATGCACGACTTCTGGGCCGTCCCAGAAGACCAGAAGCAGGACGAGATGACGCACTTCCTGAAGAACACCGCGCTAGTGGGCGGGACGCTGGTGCTGGTGGCTCTGGGCACCGCAGAGTGGCCCTACGCCGTCGGCGTCGGCTTGTTCTAGGCAGTCTCTCGCTGTCGACTATCGCGACCGGGTCGTGACTTCACAGCCGTCTTCGGTCACGATGACGGTGTGCTCTTTCTGACTCACGAGACAGCCGTCCTCCTCTTTGAGGACGGGATACCCGTGCACGATCCCCTGGCGTTTGAGGCGACGTAGCGCCATCTTCGGCCGGGAGACGTCCAGCCAGCGCGTCGCGAAGGGCAGCGTCTTGAAGTCGTCGACGATCTGTTCGAGGGCCTGGCGAGCCGAGCGATCCCTGACCGAGCCCTCGCTGTCGAGTGCGAAGATCTCTTCGTCCTGGCCCTCGCTGACCTTGCCGCCGCCGTCGGTCGCGAACGGCTCGATCGCCACCACGTCACCGACTTCGAGCGCCGAGCTCTGTGAGACTTCGCGGTTGGGGATGTTCGGTGTCGTGTGCTGCTCCCAGTGGCCCAGGCCGTGGCCGGTCAGATTGACGACGGGGTTGAAGCCGTAGCCATCGATGACCTCCTCGATGGCCGCGCCGATCTCGCCCGTCTCGACGCCGGGCTCGACCGTCTCGATCGCGGCGTCCAGCGCTTCGGCGGAGGCCGCAGCGAGTTCGTCGTGTCCCGAGAGGTCGACCGTCACGGCCGTGTCCGCGAGCCAGCCGTCGACGTGGACGCCGATGTCGAGGTTGACCATGTCCTCGCCGAACGTCGACTCGTCGTCGATACTGGGGGTCGCGTGGGCGGCCTCCTCGTCGATCGAGATGTTGACCGGGAACGCGGGCTCGCCGCCGAGTTCGCGGATGCGGTCTTCGGCCCATTCGGCGACTTCCAGGTGGGAGACACCGACTTCGACTTTCTCGGCGGCCTCGTCGCGGACCGCCGCGAGGATCTCGCCGGCTTCACGGCACTTCTCGTACTGCTCGCTCGTCAGGTCGACGTCGCTCATGTAGCCGACTTCGACCGCCGCTCCCGAAAGCGTTTGCGTTCCGACCTACTCGGTGGCGACTTGCATCGACTCGCTGTTGTACGCGCTCCCGGCGTCACCGTCGACGCTCATCACGATCACGCCTGCGTCGCCCGTTCGAGCGACGTCGAAGTCGGCGATCGTCCGATCGGCAGCCGTCTGGGCGTCCGTTCCGTCTTCGAGGTGAGAGACTGCCTCGCGAGCGAGCGTCTCGCGGGCGATGTCCTCGCCGGCGCCCGTCGCGCTCGCCCCACCGGCTTCGCTGGCGTAAAATCCCGACCCGATCTGTGGGACGTCACCGACTCGTCCGGCGAGCGCGAACCACCGCCCGCCGGTCGAGGTCGCGGTCGCGACGCGCTCCCCGTCGGTCGCGACCGCGCCGACGGTGTCGTGGCCGCCGAAGTGCTCGCGAACCCACGCCAGTTGGTCTTCGAGACCAGTCATCGGCGGCTCGACCTCGGCCCAGCGCTCGCGCGTCCGTTCAGTCCAGAGGTCGACCCGAGTCGGAATCCCGAACGACGCCGCCAGATCGACGGCGTGTTCGCCCGAGACGAGTACGTGCGGCGTCGAGGCCATCACGACCCGCGCGACCTCGATCGCGTGCTCGACCCCGGGCATCGAGCAGGCCGCACCCGCCGATCCGCTCCCGGTCATCATCCCGGCGTCCGTCCGGATCGTCCCGTCGCTCTGGACGGCACTGCCGACGCCGGCGTTGAACTGTGGCGTCGACTCCAGCCACCGAACCGCCGCGACTACGGCGTCCACCGGCGAGGCAGCGTCTGCTCCCCTGCTGGCTGCCTTCTCCAGCGCCGACGCACGTCTCTCGGGGTCGGCCGGGTCCGATCCTGCACCGCCGTGCACGATCACGTCCATGGGTTGGCATTTCGTGGCACGGAACTTAAGCACGCCCCCCGATCCGCACAACGCTTACCTGGCTGGTGGTCCCATCCGCTGGCATGGTCGTGCCACTGGCGGTCGAGTCGACGTGGATCCTCGCGAGTATCCCCGTCGTCGGTCTCGTTCTCCTCGTGCTGATCGGACGCGCGTTTTCAGGCGGTGGAGACGAGTGGTCGACCGGCCGACGCGGGGGGAGCGGCGGCGAAGACGTCGTCTGCCCGCGGTGTCATCACCGGACGCCACCCGACGCGACGCGCTGCCCGGAGTGTGGGAAATCCCTCTAGCGGTGGAGTTTCCCGTCTCGACGCCCTCTCGAGAACTATGGACGACCACACCCGCGACGACAGCGTCGGTCCACCCGTCGGGTCGCCGACGGGCTGGAGCGAGGGGCGCTGGGAGCACGCGACGCTGCGCCGGGCCGTCGTCCACGGTGTTCGACTGTTCAACAGCGGCCACTACCACGCCAGCCACGACTGTTTCGAGGACGAGTGGTACAACTACGGCCGCGGCACGACCGAGAGCGCCTTTCTTCACGGGATGGTCCAGGTCGCGGCCGGCGCGTACAAACACGTCGACTTCGAGGACGACGACGGCATGCGGAGCCTCTTCGGTACTGCGCTACAGTACTTTCAGGGCGTTCCGCGTGACTTCTACGGCGTCGACGTCCTCGACGTCCGGACGGTACTCACGAACGCCCGTGCCGACCCCGACGTGCTCGAGGGCTGGGCGATCCGTCTCGACGACGACCGCCCGACAGCCCGCGAGGAAGACCACGCGTTCGTCGCCAGTCTGGATCACTGATCGCGATTCCTGGCCGCGGCTCGGTCACGATTCGCGCAGCGTCGCTCTGACCGGGACCGCCGTTCGCGCCTCGCTGACTGCCGCCAGTGCGTCGCCGATCGGTTGTGGTTCACCCGCGCGGTAGACCTTCGCGAGTTCGTGGGCTCGCTCGTAGTGCTGGACGGCCGTCCGGTAGGCGTCACCGGCGTCGAGCGGTCGGTCAGCTCGACGGGCGTTCTCGGCGTAGGCTGCGGCTGCCTCAGCGATGTCTACTCTGAGGTCGATCACCTCGCTGGCCGTCGCTTCGACGCGTTCTTGCAGGCTCGCCCGATCCAGACCGAACGTCCCTTCGTCGGACCACACGACATCGAGGAGTGTCTGATACCTGTCGAGAGCCGTCTCCAGCCCCGTGATCGACCCCGTTTCGACCGCTCGCTGGCGGCGCTCGTCGGCCGTCTCGATCGGCCGCCGCGCCAGCGCGTCGACCCGCTCCTGTGCCCGTTCGATCGCCGCTGTGAGTGAGGGGCCGTCGCCGACCGGCGAGGACAGCGAATCGAGCCGGACCCCCCTGACGTCGTCGCCGACGACGAAGTCGTGTGACTCTGCCCGCGCGGTGACTTCGTTCAGGCTCTCGCGAGCGGTTTCGATCGCTCGCGCGCCGCGCTCGACGTCTCCGTCGTCGAGCCACTCCCGACCAACCGCTCGCAGTTTTTCGACGCGGCGGAGTACCGCCTCGACGTAGGCCGATTCGAGTGTGGTGTCGGCTCGGTCGAGCGGGTCACGGAACGCCGGGACGCCCTCGAACGGGGAGTTCTCGACGCCGACCTGTGCGCAGTCGACGGTCGAGCGCAACTGCTCGTAGCGCTCGCGCGTCGTCGCCCAGTCGCCGTCCGCGATCGGTTCGATCAGGTCGGCCCGCGCGGCTTCCACGGCTCTGGTCGCATCTTCGACCTGCTCGAAGAGGTCGATGGCCTTCTCGACGAGTCGGAGACCGTACTTCGCCGCACTGCGTGACGATGGTGCGACGCCGAGCCGCCACGTCGTCGCCGCCTCGACGGTCACGCTCACTGTCGTCGGTTCTCGCGGATCGTCGAGGGCGACGGCTCTGACCTCACGGTAGGGAATCGACACCGCCGGGTCGTCGTCGGTCCCCCCAGCGAGGACGATCCGTCTGTCGGTCAGGACGCCGACGGCCCGGTGGCCCGGCTGCGGTTCGAACGTCTCCTCGCCGCTGGCGGACTCGCGGACGAGCGGGTCGTCGTTCGACTCGACGATCGCCTCGATAGTCTCCCCCGTCCCCACGAGCGAGCGGATCGCACCGAGCGGATCGTTCTCCCCCGGGGATTCAGTCTGTACTGGTCGGTCTGCTGGCTGACGATGACTCGGAATAGGGTCCCACCCTTGTGTAGGTAGACTGGAGTCCGATTATTAAAGGTTCATGTCCTGAATCCGCCGTTCGTCTACCGTCGGATCAGTCCTCAGCCGCTACCTCCCCGGGCCGCGGCACCTCGATGTCGGTCAGCTGTGCTTCGATCTCCTCGCGCCGAGCGTCGAATTTGCCGGGGAGGACGAGTCGCTCACCCAGTTCGTCGAGCGGTTCGTCGCTGTCGTATCCCGGGCCGTTGGTCGCGAGTTCGAACAGGACGCCGCCGAACTCCCGGAAGTAGACCGACCGAAACCAGTGGCGATCGATCTGGGCCGTCGGATTCAGCCCCGCCCGACGAACCGCCGTTCGCATCGACTCCTGCTCGTCGTCGGTCGGCGTCTGGAAGGCGACGTGATGCACCGTCCCGTGACCCTGCCGACCGCCCTGGATCGTCGGCAGGATGTCCACGTATTTGCCGACCGGCCCCGCCGCAGCGAATCGGGTTCGCTCGTCGCCGGGCGTATCTCCCTGGGCCTGTTCGGTCCCGACTTCGGTAAGGCCCATCGTCCTGAGGAGGTCTTCGGTCGGCTCGGGGTCGGCCAGCCACAGCGTCACCGAGTGAAAGCCCCTGATCGCGTGTTCCTCGGGGACGAATGCCGTCCACGGCACAGTCGGATCGTCGTCGGGAATCTCGACTGCCACGAGTTCGAGGGGGAGGCCGTCCGGGTCTTCGAACGGGAGGACCGTCTCGCCGAATCGTTCGACCCGGTCACTGTAAGGCACGTCGTACGCCTCGAACCGCTCTTGCCAGTAGTCCAGACTTCCCTCGGGGACCCGGAAGGCAGTCCGGGCGACCTGGCCGGAGCCGACTTTTCCTTGGCGGAGATTCTCCCAGGGGAAGAACGTCATGCTCGTTCCGGGTGTGCCCTCCGCGTCCGCGAAGAAGAAGTGATACGTCCCGGGGTCGTCCTGGTTGACCGATCGCTTGACCAGTCGCAGCCCCAGCGCCTCGACCCAGAAGTCGAGGTTTCGCTGGGGATTGCCGGCGATACACGTCACGTGGTGGATGCCCGGTGTGGGATCTGTCATTGGTTTCGGTAGGTGCCGGAGGGCCTTGAATTCGCGCTGACGTGGATGTCACCGGCTGTCGGATGCGGCCCGGTCGAGAGTACCTGAACTCCTCGCTGGCTCGGTCGGGCCACGACAGATCACAGTCATTTTCAGGGTCGGAGCAATTGACTCGATCAATGACCAGTGCCGATGCCGTCGGTGCTGTCGTCATGGTCGGGCTGGCGATGTCTGTCGCCGCCGCCTGGCCGATATACAAGGGTTGGCAGCGGCGCGCCCGGTACCGTCTCGTCCGGGACACGGAGGTCGGGACGCCCGACACGGTCACATCTGGGAACACAGTACTCCTGACGGGGGCAGCACGGACGCGTGAGTCCCCGATCCACGCACCGCTCACCGAACGCGAGGCGCTCGTCGCCGTCTGGTCAGTCTCCGAGTGGCAAGACGAAAATCTACAACTGAAGTACTGGTCTCCGGAAGCCAGGGGGCTCCGAAGTGGTGCGTTCGGGATCGAATCTGGCGGTGCGTTGGTCACGGTCCCGGCCCAGACCTGCGAGGGATCGACGACTTCGACGACCAGTATGCTGGGCTACGACGCTGTCACCGGCTTCGACATCGAGTCCACTCTCGTCGAGGTCGAATCGTTCGATTTCACCGAAGAGATCCCACAGGCGGTAGAACCGCCTGCACAGTTTCGCACCCTCGAACGAAAGGTCGGACTCGAAGCGCCCGATCCGGGAGTGACCCTCGTCGATCTCGGCCGGAAACACGGTGCGCGACGCTATCACGAAGCGATCGTCGAACCCGGAGACACGCTCACGATCCGCGGAACGATAGAGACGAGGGCAGATGGGGAGAAAGTTCTCGCACCCCCGGAACGGGGACCGATGGTCGTCTCCGACCTCGATCCCGATACGCTGGCGTGGCGGTATCGATGGTCGTACTGGAAGCTATTCTACGGCTCGATCACCGTGATTCTCGCGATGATGCTGTTGTCGGTGTTCCTGATCGCTGTCGGGTGACTCTCGGTTACTGCCGATGGCTCCCCCTGAGTACGATCATCGCGTCCCCCTATAGTAACAATTGAAACGATTTACACATCGATCGCACTGTTGCCGTGTGATCGTGTGTACATTGACTTTCAATGGCTACTATCGTTTGAGCGTTCAACGTACAGAATACACACGCTGCTCGAAATTGAGCACCACGAGAATCTTGGGGTCGGGGAACTGTTGAACCACGGGAAGACGTGCTCGCTCTCGCTCACGGTCCCACCGTTCGCATCGAGTCGTTCCCGCTGGGTCACGCCTCGGTCTCGCTGCGCGCGACTTCCCTGGTCGATTCACAGGCCGCGTTTACGGAGTCGAGCGACGACTCCCGTACTACTTCACGAATATCGGGTTCGAGTTCGGCACTATCGGCCCGATAGGTCAACAGGGACATGTTCATGATCTCATCACGCTTCTTACTACTGACGCGGACGTGGTCGGACTGACGACTGAAGGGCAGCAATATCTTGAACAGACAGTCGGTGTTGAGTTGTATCCACCGGCGCGGCATCCGCGTATGGTGTGAGCACAATAACCGAAGCACTTGATTCCGATTCGGTTCTCAGGGATGGCTACTACTTCGAATCTCTCATCACATCCAGCGGGGCAAGCCACCCAATCTTCTAGCGGCCTGCATACCGATACTTCCGTGAATTCGGGCCAAAAGCCGAGAAGCGCTTAAAAATCTATAGGGTGTGAATAATTCTTCGAAAATAGAGGCAACACATCTACTCTACGTTCTGAGGATTTAATATATACATATTCAGGGCCAGCGGATTATCGGAAAATTCAGGTCAGCACAAACCGATTAGACAAGTGCCGATTGAACGATCGGCACAAAGGGGAGGTGAGCTGTGTCAGAGGCACCATTTCATCTCCCCTCTGTACCATTCATCACCTATCCCGGTTTACAAATAAAACTCACCATTCGACCCGTCGAACATGTTCGAAAGTATTGGGTCCAGGTGTGTGCGATACTACGAATACCCCGTCGCTCCGCTCGGGGGCGTACGCTGCGGAGGAGACTCGTCCCCCTATGTGAGGGGGTCAACTCGCCACGATCCTCGCTTGTACTTTTAGATGGGCCGAGCGTAGCACGTCCTCCGAATCGGAGATCTATCGGACGGATATGTCATCCTGCACACGGTGGGGTGGTGGGTGGGGCGTGATCGAGGACGAGGCCAACTGGGGAACCATGGAGATCGAGACGATTCACAGGTGACCGAGACGGCTACTTGGCGGAGTCTGGGTCAGCGAGCGAACGCCTGCAATGCGGACACCGTTCATTTACAGCGATATTTACGCTCTTCTCACAATTCGGGCATTTGATAATGGTTTGTGGCATTACTCCCCCTATTCTATTGGGGCTTATTCAATTTCCGGTTGCCATCTATTACTTATGGAAAGAGTAGATATCTATTTGCTGGATACAAGTGTTTCTGAAAGCGGAACGAGGAAACAGCGAGTCAGAGGCTGGCATCCGATTCGGGATTGTATTGGTGCCTCCACATCCCGAAGTTTGCTTACTGACGATTTTGTATATCTCTATTATGGTTGGAATAGACTGATCTTCAAATCGCGGTTGGGAGAGGGTGCCTCTGACAAGGCGCGCTTTTAATCCAAAGCACGCTAACTGGGATTGAGATTCGATTAATATATGTCTTGTTGAATGATCGTCACTAATACTCTTCTCAATTCGGAGCGGGTGAGACCGATCTACCAGCAGTCGAGAGGGAAATTGGGAATTCGGGCCAGATTCACAGATAGCGGGGTCTATCAGGGCTTATTTGGTACTTTTCGAGATCCTGGCTTCCACTCTAAGTCTTTAGAGGCTGATAGACGTGTTTTGCTGAATATAGAGACTGAAGTCAGCATACAGAGTTAGTTAAATTCGCGGTTTACATTCCCGAACCAGCCGGTACAGAGAACATGCGGATCTACCAAACGTCAAACGTATTTACTACTGATAGACACCAAAATACGCTGTCGCAAACCTATGAAACCCGAGGTTCTGGGCAAGAGTTACTGACCACGGCCACGCATCTGAGGTCCGGTACTGCGGGAGGAGGCCGTCAGCCAATGCCTGCTCTGTGGCTCGGGAAACAACGGCTTTGCCGTATCCTTGATTGCGGTGGTCCGGATGGGTCACAACTGCTAGATGAGCAAGCAAGCCATCCCAAACCTCATATCCTGCGATTGCCACGAGTTTCCCATCAACGAACAGGCCCACAGTTTCATCGGGAGTAAACTGCATGCCACCGTTTTCCCACTCTTCATCTGGTATACTGCTCCGAAACGTCCGGTAGGCAGTGCTATCAGCGGAGGTTAGGACGCGAGCATCCGATTCGATGGAGGAGAACGTTTCCCGGTCAGAGTATCCATAGAAGGTGGGGCCGAGGACTTGCTCTATACCGTCGAAGTAAGTGAACCACTCGTGGACTTCATCGACGGTATCAGTATCAAGTGTTTCAAGGGCCTCCCCTCGGGCTTTAGCCGACTCCACGAGTGCGTTCGGTGCACCGACGACCAGTGCATCGTTGCGACAAAACAACTGGACACCACTCTCCTCAGCCAGGCCGACAGTCACCGCTGATTCCTCGAATGCACCGGAAGGAACGCCGAGTCGGTCAGCCCAATACCGGCGGAGAGTCCACAGGGTGCGCGAAGTGAGACCCATAGGTAACTGTTCCAACTTCAGTTTAAGAAATACTCGTTTCGAGACAACCATACGCTCTGTACTGACCGACCAGTGCTTCACTTGTCTCTCCGATTCGTCCTCTCCCAACGCTCGAGATATCAGTGATCGATTCGCGCCTTGTATTCAGCACAGGTGTCAAGATATATCGCAAATTCGGACTAATTTGAGGCTGACAGGAGCAATCTGTCTTCGTCGAGGTCCCATTGTAGCGGAGACCAATCATCCGGGCCATACAGCCCTTCCGGCGGCTTCTCCAGCCCGTAAACGGGATCAGGAAACACAGCATCGACGCGATCGTCGTCCTGGTAGTCCTCGAAGAACTGCACTTGCATCTTCTCGGGCTTGTAGAAGAACGTCGTGGCCTGGCGCTTGCCCTCGGGATGGACGTCTTTGATCGTGTGGCCGATCGTCGCGAAGTCGACCGACAACTTCGCGAATCGCTTCGAGAACGGCGAGAACTGCGAGGCGATCTCGTGAGAGATCGTCCGCGCGTCAAAACGCGTCTAGCGAGATGTTGATCTGGTAGTACTTGACGCCAAGCTCACGCAGAGGGGTCGGAGAGATGTTGAACCACGGGAAATTCGCTTCGCTCGCTCCCTAGTTCAAACTCTCCACGTTCAGAATTCACGCGCTGCTCGGAGTCGAGCAGCGCGAGAAGTTATGGGGTCGGAGAGGTTGCCCCTTCAGTTCCGCTGCTGTCTTGCGGTTTTGACTATGACTAATTCTCGTCATTTTCACCCTCAATCGAGAGATCACCGAGGTAGCGTCGGCGTCGTTCTTCGAGCTTTTCCTCACCAGTCGCCACGTCATAGTGGCGGCGGATCACCTCGGGAGAGGAGTTGACCCGGGCCGCGACCTCCTCGATCGGCATTCCGCAGTTGAGTTGCCACGTGATCGAACCCGTGCGCACCTGATGGGGAGATCGGGACGACGGGCACTGACTGGAGAACTGTCGTTTCACCCACTTGCACTTCTCGCGCGTCTTCCCATGGGGGCACGCCTTGTAGACACACGGCTGAGTCGCCATGTACGTCCAGACGCGGAAGGTCGTCGTCGAGGGACGACCCTGGCGAGCCGAGAACAGTGGGCGGCGGCCAGTGCTGTCGTGTTTGCCGTGGCGCTCGCGCGCAATGTAGGCGTCGAGCACGTCGACGACCTCCTTCGGGATCGCCACCGGGCGCTCGCCATTGTCACCGTTCTTCAATCGCGTGTCCGTCTCGGGCCGATTGACGAAGTGGAGAATGCCCTTCTCCTGGTCGTAGTCGTCGAGGTCGAGGCCGCGGATCCCACTCATTCGGCAGCCAGTGAACCACATCACTTCGAGCACGGCGTGTTCGGGCGTCCCGTACTGGGACATCGAATTTCGGTAGTGGTTGAGGAACGTCTTGGCGTCCTCGGGCGCGAGTTTGACCTCGCTTCGCTGCTCTTCTTTCGAGAGCGTCGGGATGGGAACCTTGTCTTCGAGGTTGTCGTCGACGGCCTCGATCCGTTCGAGGTAGCCGATCAGTTGCTTGAGGGCCATCATCTTCCCGCGCACTGTGATCGGCGCGTTCTCCGAGAGGGACCGGCGGTACTGATCGAGATACCAGCCGGAGAGATCGCCGACGCGTTCGATCTGTTGCTCTTCGCACCAGACGACGAACTGGCCGAGTCGGTTGTAGTAGCTTCGCACCGTGGAGTCGGTGGAGTCGAGCCGGTACTCGTCGAGGAAGCGGTCACGCGCTTCCCGCGGCGAGAGGTCTTCCGGCGAGTGTGGGCCATCAGGCATAGTTCGACCCCGAGACGAGGATCTGGGCGGCTTCGTGCGCGCTGCGTTTGTTCGCGTACGTCGAGAGCGGGTAGCCGTCGCGATCGCGGCCCATCACGCGCAGGATTTCCTCGGTCGAGGGTGCGTCGCCGTCGCGGGCCAGCTGGGCGCGCTCTTCTTCGGCGGCGGCGATCGCTTCGGCTGCATCGAGATCGTCGGTCGTGTCGCCGCGGGGCTTTTCCGCAAGGCCGAGCATCCGGTCGCAGTTGGGACACGGGAAGCGGCGCTGGTACGCGGCGGCGTCGCCGCGGTCGCTGAAGTCCTTCGTGAAGCCGCAATCTGGGCAGCGAAGGCGATAGTCGGACGTAGAAGCCGCGGGTTTTTGTTCGGTCGAGACGCTAGCAGTCGTGCGGGGCGTACGCCCCGTGTTGGTTCCGGACGACATGGAAACTCCAACGGAGCCACCTTCTCGGGCCGTGTTCCAGCACGGCCCGTCCTCGATGACTTGAGAGCCATCGGCGGGTGGCCCGCAGATCCACTTTCAGACCACTAGTGCATAAATGCACTGGATGTCTGGGAACACTCAGTTAGTACAGATTAAATTCCCCTGGGCAGAAACATACAGACAGGAGTATTTCGAAGACTAATGAGGAGATCTGCCTCGTGGCAATCTGTCTGGGATGACCGAATCTTAGAATGGATTCGGGAAAACGACGGTACGGGCACAGCAGCCCAGATGAAAAAAAGCGAAATCATTCGCTGTTCCCGGTCGACGATCACAAGACGCCTCAATAAACTGGCCGACGAAGGGCTACTACGCGATGTTGGGAACGGGGTGTATCTGATGACAGACAAGGCAGAAGCGTACCTCGATGAAGAATACGACGTCGAAGAAGGCAGGTACATCAATAACAACGAGTCGGTAGTAGACGGGCCGAGCGCTGAATCTGAGCCGAACGGTGTCTAATCCTCCATGACAATCAGAAGAACGGCAACCTGGATGTGGTCCCTGGACGACCGAATTTTGGAAGCACTGAGCGAAGACGAGTGGACGACACCCTCGTATCTATCGACACTACGGGGTATGCATGCGACGGAAGCGCAGATTCACGAGCGGTGTAAGGTACTCGCTGACGCCGATCTCGTCACGTTCCTTACTGAGGACGCGGATGTAGTCGGACTGACGACTGAAGGGCAGCAGTATCTAGAAGGGAAAGTCGATGTGGAGCTGTATCCGCCGCCGCGGCATCCGCGAATGATGTAGCAATGAATAAGAAATTATAATAAAACGGGAAATTGAGACTACTAGCAAGTACCGGACTATTCTATGGCAGATACAGATATTCTCTTCCCAATATTACAATTTACAGCCCTAGTCGCACCAGCCATGGCAATATTGATGCAGGTTTTAGCAGGAGAAGATGAGGCTGAATCCCCAGCATTCCGCTTTTTAGAGGTTGGTGTATTGGCGATCTTATTTGGCGGATTGTTAATACTCATTCAACTTCTTGGAGAAGTCAATAACTACATTACTCAGTTTAGTGTTATCTTGATCATGGGTTCTCTACTTGCGTCAGCTGCAGGTGTAGGTTGGAGAGCCATCCCTTACACGAAAGACACTGGTGCTTCAGTATCGTCATTTTCAGATTTAACAAAATTCAGTTCGCTACTCATTGGGCGAATTGTCGGCCTCTCTATACCATTTATACCTGCAACAATCTACTTCTACTATGGTAAGTCTATAAGCCAAGAATATCTTTTACTTGGATTGTCAAATAGTGAATGGAATACCAATATACACCTCGCAACTACCCTCTGGTTCTTATTCATAGCTGTACGGGTTATCATATACTTAGCAAATGTGGGATACCTCACGCAATACTCGAATAAAGATATATTACAAGAATCAATAGGCTCAACGTTAGGTGGTTACGGAGCATCACTGATACTAGCTTCACCACCGTTCATAATCGCTGAAATAGTAGAATACATACCAATATTAATAGAAAAAGAAAATACAATTTTTCTAATATCTTATCTCTGGGCAATACTAGTGACAGGAGCAATCTTCAGTATAGATATAATGGCAGAAAAGGAGGGTGAAAAGCGGATTGCAGAAGATGACTAATAAGATTCAGCAATAAGATTGCCCCCGTCGCTCCGCTCGGGGGCGTGCGCTGCGGACGCGGCTCGGACCCCCATGTGAGGGGGTCAACTCGCCGCGATCCTCGCTTGTACTTCGAGATGGGTCGAGGGTAGCACGTCCTCCGAATCGGAGATCTATCGGAAGGATATGCCACCCTGCACAGGGTGGGGTGGTGGGTGGGGCGTGATCGAGGCCGAGGCCAGCTGGGGACTGTCGCGATCGCCAAGATTCGCAGGTGACCAGGACGAGCAGAAAGTCCGCCATATTAGGGGGGATGGCGGGACACGTGATCGATTGAAGGGCACAGGTGACTGTGCAGGCAACCGATGTGGGCGGCTTTCGCCGCAGTGAAAACTGTTCTTGACTGGTACTTAATTGTTTCTACATCCGAATATTAGAATTTAGGGGTGTAGTGAAAAGATAGGTTTCTCACTGATACCAGATTCACAGATAGACGAGATAATTGGTAGACTTGGACCTAGTTTTAATCAGACAGTTATAAACAATGACGTGAGAGATGTGAAAACTCATTGACTATTGGGGCATCTCCTTCTTATACCATCCACAAGCTGAAACTAGTGATATCCCAAATTATGATATTCGAAGAAAGTGTTGGTGTAGTAGATGGTGTCAAGACAGAACATTGCTGGATATCCACTAGCAGAGATATATACCAGGATCATACCTGGATCTCTGGTTCTACTACCCGGAATAATCACCCTAATCATCTTTTCCAGGTACGAATTTAGTGAAATACCGATATCACCGGGAGCTATTTTGATATTTTTAATATTGTCGCTTATCGTTGGAGAATATTTCCATAACTTCGCGTTTGATTCAGGGAGGACACCTAGAGATTTCAGACGATTGTTGTATGTTGAGACAGGAAATGTTTCTTTTCTCCTTTGGCGAGATCGACTCAGAGCAAAAGACCGAGAAGACCTTAATAAGAAAAGCAGAATGTTGAAAGATCTTATTGATGTATCTCCTGGAATGAAAAGTAGGGTTGAAGCGCCTAAAACAATTTTTCACGAAAATGATATAGACCTTATTCATGTGCTGGAGAACGATCTAGAAATTGAAATATCATACAATTCAGAGAATGATGATGATGGAACAAGTGCAGAATCAATCCACAGCTTGCTATTTAAAAGAATGCAAGGTGAACTTACTCCACAAACTATGCGTCTCTATCATCTCAGTGTGATGTCTGGGAATATATTTAATGTCTTAGTTTGGTCAGCTATTCTTTTCTTGTCTATCATGGCTGGACAAATAACTCAACGGGTTTATGATATTCCACCCATATTTATGTCTGCATTGCTCATCGTTGTAGCTTCTATGGCATATATTGGATCTAGAATGATATTTGGAGGGCATGGTCGAGATTACGTTCAGAAATTATTGTGCGAATACTACCATACGGCAAGTCTCACCGCAGGTGAAGACCATCTATCTATTTACTAATAATATAATTCTCGATCTAGATCCCATTCCAGCGGCGACCAGTCATCGGGATCATACAGCCCTTCAGTCGGCTTCTCCAGCCCGTCGACGAGGCCAGAAAAGACAGCATCAACGAGTTCGTCGTCCTGGTAGTCCTCGAAGAACTGCACTTGTGTCTTCTCTGGCTTGTAGAAAAACGTCGTGGCCTGCCGCTTGACCTCGGGATGAACGTCCTTGATCGTGTGGCCGATCGTCGCGAAGTCGACGGATAACTTCGCGAATCGCTTCGAGAACGGCGAGAACTGCGAGGCGATCTCGTGGGAGTTCGTCCGGGCGTCGAAGTGCGTCGAGCCTTCGTCGATAAACACGAACTTCTGCACATCGGGGTTGTCGAGACAGAACCGCACCAGCTCGTCGAGCGACGTGATCGTGTGGTCGAAGGTACTGACCTCGGCGTTCGAGATCGAGACGCCGTCAGGATACTGCGCTTGCCATGCGCGGTGCCAGTCGTGGAGCACGTGGCCGGTCTTGCCCGTGTTCGGGAGGCCGAAGCCGACCAGGAACAGCGGCGCGTCGTTGTTCCGCACCCGCTCGATGAGTTCGAGCGTGTAGGAGAACTCGCTCGCTTGCAGGTCTTGTTCGGTTATCCCGACGAGGTTAGACGCGAGACTGGCATCTCCCTGCTGGACTGCGCGCTGGGCCGCCGCCGTCTCGAAGGTCGTGCGTACTTCCGAGCCGAGTTTCGTTTTGCCGAAGCGTCGACCGTCCGCGCGGAGCGTGTTCTCGACGAACGAGAGATTCGAGAGGTCCGAATCGTCGACGATCCCGGCGTGATCGAGCACGGCGCCGTCGAGATCGCCACGCGCAACCTCGCCGAGTTTCGCCAGCGTCAGGAGACTTTCGTCGAGATCCGTCATGGTGAGTCACCATCCTCGAAGGGGCCGATCAGTTTGTCTCCGAACGTGTCGGCATCGTCGAGGTCGTCGCCAGCTGCATCAGCCTCGGCGTCGAGTTCGTCCAGGTCGGTGAGTTTCTCTACGTCGACGTCTTCCAGGAGGCCGTCCTCGAAGTCCGCGAGATTGAGCGACTCCTGGACGTCGAACTCTTCGAGCGCTTCGGCTGTGGCATCGTCGAGGGCGTCGCCTTCCTCGGGCAGCGTCCCTTTCTCGAATGTATCGACGATAGACCGGACGTTCTGCCGCGTCGCGTTCCGGACGATCGCGTGGAGGCTCGTCTCCAGAGCGAATCCTTTCTTCGCATCTTCTTTGAGTTGACCGCGACATTCCCGGACGGCTAGGAGTGACCGGCACAGTTGCCGATCGTCGAGCGTCCCGCGCCACGTTCCTTTGGCGGTCTGTTCGTCGAGATCGACCTGCTTCCCGACGTAGAGTGAGGGAGCGAGGTGCGTTAGCTCGCCCTCGAGTATGTCGAACTGCGCGAGGTGATGGGGCGGCATCCGGTAGACCGCACCGTCGAGCACGCGGGCGTCGAGATCGATCAGGTACACCCAGTCCGTGGAACTGAGTTGCGATTTAGCGGCGTAGCCAGTCGCGAGCCCGAACGGGAGCGACGCGAGGCCAGCGGTCAGCACCAGGAGGAGCCAGCGCGGGGGCGACCAGCCAGCGAAGAGGTGCGCGACCAGGAAGAGAAGGCCGACGATCACGAACAGCAGCGAGAGCAGCCGCGCCTCGACGAGCGAGAGCAGCGAGAGCAGCAGGCTGTCCGAAGACCGTTCTTGAATCCGAGTCATGCTACCCGCTCCGGGTCAGCGTCGAGGTCGAATCGCGAGCGAAGCAGGATCAGCAGCGTGATGATCGAGACGCCGGAGCCGATGACGAGGCCGACGAGTTGCACGTCTCCAGCCGTCCAAGGGCCGCCGATCAACGGCGACGAGGATTCCAGCGGGAGCGCATACAGCGTCTTCGGGGTCGAGATGGACACGCCCGCGAAGGTGTTTCCGAGACCACGGTCGACCACAGTGATCGGGAACTCGAAGGTCTTGTTTTCGCCAGGTGTAAGGTACACCGAGCGCTGATTGACCTCTCCGCCTTCGATGAAACCGCCGGAGTCAGTCAGGGTCACGCGCTGCGGGATTTCCGAGTAGAGCGTGATTTCTACAGTCTCGTCTCCACGGTCGAGATCGGCTGAGACGACAGCGGTCGAATTGTCTACCCACGTCCGATCAGTCCCGTTGTCAGCTGTCGTCGAGGAGACCGTCGGCGTGGGTGTGTCGGGCTGGGCCGCAGCTTGACCAACGGCGCAGCCGAGCGTTACCACTACGAGCGTGAGCGCGATGAAAAATTTCCGGGACATGATCTTACTGAGTGACGGCCGACATCAGCATATTCAGTGCGAGTGCGATACCGACGATCGCGGCGATCGCGATCGCGAGGAGCTTGAGTAGACCCATCAATCCTGTTGCAACGAAGTTAGTTAGACCATCAACGAAGCCACTAACGTCAGGGAGACTACCGACTCCAGAATCATCTTCGAGCTTCTCTTCGAGAGCAGTGATCTGCTCGCGAGTGTCGTTGAGCATCTCGACATACGCCGTGGCGTTGTAGGCTTCGAGCCGGTCCGCATCAGGATTCTGGATTTCGGACGCATCCATCGGATCGCCGCTGTTGTCATAGGCCCGAATGATCTGGAAGGAGCCGTTGATCGTGTACTCCTCACCGTCGAGATCGAGCACCATCTGACCACCACTGATATTGGCAGCATCGTACGAGGTGTTGAACTGCCAACCGGCATCAGGAGCACCGCGCGAGAGCAACATCCCGTCACGGGTGATCGGATTGGTTTCGTTGCCGTAACGAGCAGCATCGAACTGGAGTTCCATGTAGCTCGTGTTGGCAACGTTAACCGAGTCGAGTCCAGCACCGGCAAGCCCGACCTGGGCGATCGAGAAGGTCGCATTTTCATCAGCCGACTGCTGAAGATAGGTATCGACCTGAGTGGCGCGCGAGATCGCGTCAGAGTAGGAAATCCGTCCGGTCTCAAGACCGTTGTAGATCCCTTCGGTGTAGGCCGCGGAACTGTTATCGAAGTTGTCGTACTCCGATTCGAGCGTTTCGAGGCGATCCCGAGCCGGTTGGAATTGAAGCCAGTGTTGGGTAGACAGGTCAGAATCCGGCGGAGGCTGGACCTGGATGGAGCCGATAGAGATACCGATCCCAGAGCCGAAGACTTCGACAGTGTCTCCAGCATTGTCGGTGTAGGACCAGCTTGTAGAGTTGTTGGCAGCCGGTTCGAATCGGCCGTCGTTGGGACCGATTTCGACAGTACGTGTGTCGGTATCCGACCACGTGGAAGCCGCGCTGTCGTAGAGGAGTTCGAGCGTCACATCATATTTGAGGGTCGGGACAGTTTCGTTGGTCCCGTTGACGGTCTCGATGGTACGAGAGCCGAGACCGGCAAAGGAAATATGGAGAGCATCCCAGGAGTAGTATTCACCAAGCTGTTGAGCACCACCACCTTGGTCGTAATAGGTAGTGGAGCGATCAAAGTCCCAAGAATATCCGGGTTCGAACATCTTGTATTGGGACTGATTCTCCCAGGTCTTCATGGCGTGCGAGATTACATGCCAGTTTTCGAGGTAATTGGTTTCTTTGACGGAGTAGTACCGCCCATAGGCCTGTTTGGCGTCGATTTTTGCGTTTGCGAGGCTGGTCCCGTTATCGTAGGACCAGAGGACAGCCTTCTCCATTTCGCTGTACGCGCCGAGTGCACTGTCCTGCAGTGAGTTGTCGTAGGTCGTGACAAAGGCTTGATAGCCCGACTTCATCGAGGAGGCAGCTTGGTAGTAGCTGAGGTCGTCTTGAAGGTCCTCACAGTCCCATTTCGGATCCTCGTAGCCACCGAAGACTTTGCCGACGATACTGGCCGACTTCCCATAGTTATCAGTTGCGTTACGGTAGTTGTCGATGTCGCAGGACCGATCCGAATCAGCAGCAGCCGGTTCGACAGGAGCAACCGATTCAGTGGGTGCGGCCGTGAGGGCGGGGAGCGCGGCCGCTGACAGGAGTATTACAACGACGAAAAACCGTTTCATCTTAGTACCTCCGTTTCCCTGAAATGAAATCACGGAAGTACCAGAGAGTCGCCAGCGCGCCAAAGAAAACGATCGCACCGACCAGAGCGATCTGCTGTGTCTCGGTCAGGGTCGCGATCGACCAGCTCGACGAGGAAGACGTTGAGCCTCCGGCCGCGGGAATCACCTGTACTTCGTTGACGGAGATCGAGTCAGCACCGTCACCAGTCACGACGACCTCGTAGGACGCGTTCGTGTTGATCGTCGAGAGTTCGACGCTATCCATGGTCGTCGTCGACGTGTCGAGTGTTGCCGAGAGGACCTGCGTCTGGTTGCCGTCGAGGTGTTCGGTGATCGTCACCGAGGCCGTGTCGTTGGTGATGTTCTCGCCGAGCACGCGCAGCGCCTCGGTGTCCTGGTCGACCTCGATGGTCTGACTGTGGAGTGTTTCGGCGGCGACGATCGACGCCGACGCGCCGACCAGAGCCGCGAGCAGTGCGAGCACCGCGAACGTGATGATAGATTTTCGTCTCATGGTATCAGCCCCAGTACATCACTGCGCCGAAGCCGACGCTCTGGATGAAGAACGCCGCGATACTGGCGAACCAGTATTCGGAGACGAGCATGTACATGATCGGAACGAACGGCGGCGAGATCACCATCCAGATCAGTGCGACCACCGCGAAGACCTGGAAGGCCGTGTAGGCCGACCAGTCGAGATCGTTCGTCCAGAGGAGATAGCCGAGCGAGAGGATCAGCACGAGCCGCGGGAACGTCAGCGTAATCTCCTGCATCGGGCCGGCGAAGGTCATCAATTCGAAATTGAGGTCCGTACCGATCAGCGGGATGTCCTTCTGCATCCACTCGAAGCTCAGGAACGAGAAGAAGAAGTAGACGAGATAGTTCGCGAGATCTTCGAGATCGACCTGATTACGAGTCACGGCCGATCACCACCTCGGGGTCGAGGCAGTGCTGCAACTGTTCGACACGGTAGAGCGGTCGTTTTGCAACTGGCTCACTCATCCTTGAAACCGATCTGGGTGGGGTAGTAGGTGACCGTCTCCCCGTCGTTGTTCTCGAAGGATTTCTGCTCCTCCGAGCAGCGAAGGCCGACCTGTTTACCCTCGACCAGCGTGGCGATCAGGGTGTCACGCTGGGTCTTGTTGAGTGAGAAGGGGCGGCCGTCGATTTCGATCACGCCGTAGTCACCGGCCCAGGGCCGATAGGCGGTAAGTTCGCCCGTGTGCGTTTCACCGGGGCCGACGCTGATCCATCCTGTACGACTGTCGTCAGTGGACTCGGCGGTGAAGCCGTCGAAGTCCGGTTGGTCTTGCGCTGCCATGCGCAAGTGGAATTTCTAGGTGACTAGTAATAACTAGAGATTTATTTAGAATATCTGATGATAGGTGGGGTTGGAAATGTGGTTTAGACAGTCAAAATAGGGAGTCGAAGATCCCATATGAACCACCGGACACAATACCTATGCCACCTAATGCGGTCAAAAATGCTCCAATTCCGGGGTCAACCACTCGACGCAGTATTTCTCTTCCCCAGTCAGGGAAAGCACTCAAGTCGGTCGAAGCGAGGGGATCCAATACATAAATTCCTCCAATCACACCAATAAGAATCCCGACTAGAATAGCGAAACCTTGTGTCGCTTCATTCCACTCCAATATGACGAATATTCCCAGAAGTCCAGCGAGAACCATGGCCGGAAGACCAAGCTCATCCATTCCCTGAATTGAAACAGATTGACCAAGCGCTGAAGCAGTCACCCAAGGGAGATACGCTCCGACACCTACAACGGCGCAAGCGATAATAACAAGTACCCGATCGGGGGTCCATTGTCGATCGACAATCACGGATTGTGATTGAGCAGAGGAAGACTGTTGAGACTGAGGGGGCGCTGTCTGTTGTACTTGATTAGATTCTTGACCTGTACCCTGTGGAGGAGATCGCGTCTGTCTCTGAGATGGGTTCTGTTGAGGAGGATTAGATTGTGAGTTACCAGATTGAGACGGGAGTTCACTTCCGCATTCGTGGCAGAATTCCCAGTCGTCTCCGACTTCACTTCCGCATTTTTGACAGTACGGCATACGCGACTCATCTACCGTCTATCAGAAAAGCATTAGGTTGACCAGACAGACGCAATCGGTGGGTCGTTCTCACGGTCAACCACCGGAAGCTTCTCGTCTTCCTGTTGTACGAAGTCCTCGATAGTTTCGAGATCGTGGTTGTCCTGGTGTTGGGCAGGAAGGTCCCAGTACGCATAGGCACCGATGTAGTCGACGACACAGCGAAACATAGCCTCTTCCGGGAGCGTTGAACGTACCTGCGGCTGTTCGACCGCAGAAATCGATTGCTCGATTGCTGCTTCGAGATCGTCGAGATCAGTCCATCGACGTCGAGCGAGTTGATCGCGAATACTCGATTCACAGGCCGCTTTCACCGAGTCGAGCGACCATTCCCGGACTACTTCGCGAACATCGGGTTCCTGCGTGTGTTCGTTCGGGTCGATCCCTTCGGTGATTGACTGGGAACAAGACCAGAACCGTCGGTTCGTCGCCCAGTAGAGTGCAAGCTTCCAGGTGGCGGCTTTGTCAGCGTAGGATTCCCGTTCATCTTCGTCTTCTTCGAAGGATTCGCTGGCGTCGAGTAGCGAGCCGAACGTCGCACTAAGGTATTTGCCGAGGTACGCGCCAGCTGTCGATTCTTTCTCGTAACCCTCATCACCGAATTCGATCAGTTCGTGCGCATTGGATCGATTTCGCACCCAGTCTTCGCCGTGATCGTGGTCGCCGAATCTGTACCAATCGACGAATCCTTCCTCACTCTGGAATTCGGGTTCGAGGTCGTCGAGATCATCGCGATAGGTCAGCGGGTACATGTCCACGATCTCGCCCTGGCCGTAGCCGGACCACTTCGAGGCCAGCTCGGGCTTGTCGATCAGCCACGGCATTCCGTCTTCGTCGCGAGTGGGTACGTCGAAAAACAGCACGTGCAGGTGCGGATAGCCCTTCTCGGTGAATTCGAGTGCTTTGATGTAGTCTGGTCGCTCGCGAGGCCGTCCAGTTACTTCGTCGTCGAGGCCGGGTCGCCAACCGAGAATATTAGAATTTCGTGTATCGGATTTCGTCGACGGGTCCGAATCCATGTACGAGAGGAGCCGGTTGAAGTTGGGATTAATCGAGTCTATTCCGTCGAGTATCGAATCCTGTCTCTTCGGGTCGGTCGTCAGCGTACAGAGTACGGCGTTGTCAGCGTGTTCGTAGCCGTATTCGAGGGCGTCGTTGAAACGAGCGAACTGCTTCGAGATACGGCCGGAGTCATTGAAACGGGTCTTGTAGCTCTTGGTCATCTGCCGCTTGGTCTTGCCACCAGTGCGTCCGACGAAGTGAACGTCGAACAGTAGGCGGTAGTCGTCGATCCGATTGAGGTAGGATGTAAAATCGTCCTCCAGTAGCTCCTGCATGTCTTCGTCGATAGAGTCTACGCGAGCGAGGTAGTCGCGGATAAATTCGCGGTCGTGCTTGAGATCGCGTTCGTGGGCTGTTTGAGTAATGCCTTCTGTAATCGAGTCAAGAAGGCGCAGTGTCGGGCTGACCATGAGAACGCCTGAAGAGTCGAATTTCTCGACATAGGGCTGTTCTCGCTCGGCGAGATCGTTGACGAAGCGGTATGCAAACTGGTAGTCCGCGTCGGAGCCTTCGACGCGCTCGCACTTCTCCGGCGAGACGCCTTTGATACAGTACGAAACGATGTGCTTCAGCGGGGTACCCTCTGGATGTGCCGCGATGAACTTCGCTATCCGGCATCTGTCTGTGTCGCGTTCTGTGAGCGTCCCGTCGATCAGCTGGCCGTGGCCGAGGAGACCACGCTCTTCCAGGATGTCCGCCAAGACGGGAGTGTTACATCTATCCGCCAGGTCGAGCCCGCCGAGGTGTCCAGGTGGCTCGGCGAGACTCATTTAGTCGGAGGAAGAGGGAACCGGAATCTCGCCGCTGCTCGAATCGGGGAGGTGATGAGACAGCGGTGTGAGTTCGTCGGGATCGTGTTCGGCGAAGCACTCTCGACACTGCTTGGTTTGAGCAAACGGCGAGTGAATTAGGTTGAGGCACTGCTCGCCGCAGTCGAGATGGCGGCAGAAATAGGAGACGTACTGCTCCCACTGGGTCACCGAGAATCACCATCCTCAACGAATCTGCCGAGAGGCTGCTGGAACTGCTGGACGACGAGTGAACAAGATATACAGCGCCAGCCAGCAGGGTGAGCCTCAAACCACTCCGTTGAACAGATCGGATTTGGGCAGATTTCGAGGCGGACGGTCACGGAGAATCACCGTCCGGAGATCCGTTGTTTTCGTCATCAGGTTCGTAGTTCGCGAGTGAATACGAGAACCACGCTGCGCCGAACACAGAAATGACGGTTACTATTGGTAGGTACGTCGGAACAGGATAGTATGCTGGTGAGAGTGTGTCGTTCCGTGTGTTGGTCGGGATGTCCAGAGCTTCGACGGGAACGAGAGTCAATCCAAACCAGATACCAGAAATCAGCGCTACGACAGCAGTGAACAGGATGAGTGCCTTCTCGCGCTGAGTAAGGGCAATCATCGCGAATCACCATCCTCGATCGACTCGATCGCCGCGCGCACCTGCTGGTCGGAGGCACTGTCCTCGACGAGCCGCGACGCGCGGACGAAGGAGTTCGGAGGAAACGGCCAGTCGTCTGGGGTGGCCGTGGGGACAGAACGGGGGTCTGTCACCGGAACACCTCCGGTTTGTGACAGACTTTACTCCGTTCCGTTATTGTGCGGAACCTTACGTTAAAATTAAGGTGGAAATGGGGTCGGAGAGATTTGAACTCCCGATCGACTGATATCTCCGGTAGCGCCTCGGAACTCCAGAGGGTCATCAGCGCGGTCGATGATCAGTCGGCCGCTCAGTATATCAGTCTGGAGTGTCGTCCCGGGCGCGTTGCCTCTGGAGTCAGTCGCCATGCCGGACTTGGCCACGACCCCGCACTCACCCGTAAGCCCAATCTCCCTAAAGGGATTTCGATTCTACTCCTCGCGATCGGTCGCGGCCCAATCACAGTCCTGGCACTTGTATCCAGTCACGAACTCCGTAATCGAGGGCATGTACCCCACCTCGATGACGTCGCCACCGCATTCTGGACACGCCCGGTCGGCGTCTTCAATCGATTCGGCGTCCATGACATCTTCACCTTCGATCAATTCGGCCAGTCGCTTCGGTGTGACCATCCGTCCCTGAACCACGCGGTTCTCACTCATAGTCGGAGTCTGGGCGAGAAGGGTCCTAAGTGTTCCCGTCCGCCGATCGCTAGGGGGTCAGAGCCAGGGAGCCTGGTACCCGTCGTCGCTGGTGTTCAGCCCGTCAGTGAGGTCCTGCTCTCGGGAGTGACCGTCACCGCCGTCGGTCGCCGTCGTCCGGGAGCGAGAGCGGGCTGCCTCCCCATCAGGGTCGAACGCGAGCACGGCAGTCAGTCCCAGGACAGCCAGCGCGAGCGGCGCGTTACCCGGGACGAGACCGAATATCGACAGCGGGAGCATCCCCAGCGCGACGGCGCTCCCGAATCGGAACCGGTCGAGATCGACCGAGCGCCGGAGCGTCGGTCCCGCCAGCGAGACGGCGACGGCGAACGCGACGCCGACGGCCGCCGCAGCGGTCCCGCGAGCGATCAGCCCGAGGTCGGTCGAGACGACGAGCGTCGCGTTTGCGGGCTCGACGCTTGCGAGAAAGCCCAGCGCGACGATCATCGCCGGTCGCGGGAGCAAGTCGCCGATCCGGGCGCTGGCAGTCTTGGCGGCGACCGCGAGGATCACGACGGCGGCGAAGCGCTCGAAGACCCAGAGGTTGAGCAGGCTCTCGACCGTCGGTGCGAGCGCGGCCATCACGGCTGCGCCGGCCACCAGAACCGCGCCGACGCCCAGAATCTTGGGTAGCTGTTCGCGCGGGCCGCCGTCCATGTCCGCGAGAATTACCGCGACGGTCGCACTCCCGCCGAATACCAGCAGCCCTACTTCGAGAATGCCGACTGGGCCGTCGACCGCACCCGCCAACACGAGTGCGGGGAACAGCCCGTCGACTAACGGGAGACACATGACAGTCGCCAACAGACGCGTCGAGCCGCCGACCTGGCGCTCTATCGCGAGCGCGATCGGGTGTTGGGAGCTACTCATCAGGCTACAGGGCCGTCTCCCGTGGCCTGTGGGGATTCACGCACGCGCCGCCGATACCGTGGTCGGGCTTCGAAGACGCGTGCGAACTCCGCCCAGTTCGACGACTGGTGATTGCAATTCCCCACCGATTTCCAGAATGTGTGCGAGCAAGGGTCCGCGGTCTGCATCTGGATGCTCGTACCCGCTCGGGTGGTGGGACTGACGGAGTCCATACATGTAGAATCGGGTCATTCCATCAAAAGCGTTGTGTGAGATGCGCCCCCATGGTACAAACAAACGTACGATTACACACCACAATACACAGGTATCAAACCCATACAGCGGACAAAATTTTACATATGACTAAACATCATGATTGTTCAGGCCCGTAATGTGGCGAAGTCGTACCGACAGCGTGTAAAATTCCAACTATTCAGTCCGGGGTGGCGCTGATCAACGAGGTCTCCGGATAGGACACGAGTCGGTAGTGTGCCTGTGATGCTGTGGGATGCGTGTAGCCGTAGGCTGGGAGCGTCTCCCACAACAGGAGTCGTCTCGCAACGTTTTTCAGCAGTCGCGGCGGACGGCTTACATGGCGAACGATCCACAGCCCTATTCTGCGAAACTGGACGTACCAGAGGCATTGACGTTCGACGACGTACTGCTCCGCCCCAAGGAGAGTCGCGTCGAACCGGACGAAGCAGACATGCGCACGAAAGTCTCGAAGAACGTGGAGCTTCAGGTCCCCGTCCTCTCGGCGGCGATGGACACCGTCACCGAGAGCGGGATGGCGATCGGGATGGCCCGACACGGTGGCCTGGGCGTCATGCACCGCAACATGGATGTCGACCGGATGGCCACTGAGGTCGAACGCGTCAAACGTGCCGACGAACTCATCATCCGGGACGTCGTGACTGCCAGTCCCGATCAAACTGTGCAGGACGTCGACGAGATGATGGATCACGCGGGCGTCTCCGGTGCGCCCGTCGTCGACGACGACCAGAAGGTGCTCGGGATCATCTCCGGGACGGACATCCGGCCCTACCTCGAGGTCGGCGAGCGCGACGAGGTCCGTGAGGCGATGACCGACGAGGTCGTCACCGCCAGCGAGGACGTCACCGCTCGTGACGCGCTCGAACTGATGTACGACCACAAGATCGAGCGCGTCCCGATCGTCGACGACGGGAACCGTCTCGTCGGTCTCGTGACGATGCAGGGCATCCTCCAGCGACGGGAGTACGACAACGCCGCCCGGGCCGAGGACGGCTCGCTACGCTGTGGCGTGGCTGTCGGCCCCTTCGAGCAAGAGCGCGCCGAAGTCGCCGACGAGGCCGGTGCGGATATTATCTTCATCGACTGTGCACACGCGCACAACCTCGACGTCGTCGACAGCGCTCGCGAGATCAAATCCTCCGTCGACGCCGATGTCGTCGTCGGTAACATCGGGACCAGCGAGGCAGCGGAGGATCTGGTCGACTTCGCCGACGGTCTCAAAGTCGGGATTGGCCCAGGCTCGATCTGTACGACGCGGGTCGTCTCCGGCGCGGGCATGCCCCAGATCACGGCCGTCTCGGAGGTGGCTGACGTCGCGAGCCAGCACGACGTGCCAGTGATCGCCGACGGCGGGATTCGCTACTCCGGCGACGCGATCAAGGCCATCGCCGCCGGTGCCGACGCCGTCATGCTCGGGTCGTATTTCGCCGGCACCGACGAAGCCCCCGGCCGCGTGATCACGATGAACGGGAAGAAGTACAAGCAGTACCGCGGGATGGGGTCGGTCGGCGCCATGAAGTCCGGCGGCGGCGAGCGCTACCTCAAGGACGTCGAGGACGACGAAGAAGACGAATACGTCCCCGAAGGTGTCGAGGCCGCGACCCCCTACAAGGGCTCGCTCCAGTCTGAACTCCACCAGCTCGTCGGCGGCATGAAGTCCGGGATGGGCTACGTCGGCGCGAACACCATTCCCGAATTCAAGGAACGCTCGGAGTTCGTTCGGGTCTCCAGTGCGGGCCACCAGGAGAGTCACCCACACGACGTGATGATCACCGACGAAGCGCCTAACTACAGCCCCGACGAGAGTTAGAGGCCTTTCCCCGCGCTCTCACAGGCTGGACTACAGAAGCCGTTCTGGGCCGCACGAGCGCTCGGGTGTGCCTTGAACGTCTCCTCACAGTTCTCGCAGGTGTACCTCTCGAAGTCAGACATGACAGGCGAACGCACGTCCGCTGCCCCCTAAATAGTTGTCCTGCGGCCGCCCGGTAGCCACATTTCGGAGGCTCTTTGAATCCGAGGGCGCAATTCCGGGTCGATGAGTCTGCGAGACGAAGACGAGCCGCCGGATCCGATTCTGGTACTCAAGACCTACGGGCGGATCGCCATCAGCGACGCCGTCACGATCTTCGTGTTGAGTCTCCTGTATTTCGTGGCGTCTCTGTCGATCGTCACGATCGGGCCCGCACTGCTGGCGCTGATGGACGCGTTCTATTCGTCGGTGTCGCACACCGGGACTGGGGGCGGCGCGCCAGCGAGCACCCGGGGCCGTGCCTCGCAGTTCGTCTCCTCGATCTGGACGTATCTGTGGGCCGGTCTCCCCTACACGGTCGCCGTGATCGTCGCTGTCTACTCGCTCTACACCTACTCTGTGCTCGCGCTCTCGGGCGGCACTGCACAGGCTCTGATATTCGGCGTCGTGGGGATGTACACCGTCGTGCTCGTGTTCGTGTTGCTCTTTCGTGCTGCGGACATCGTGGTCCGGGCCGACGAGAACGAACGTCCCGGATTCTTCAGTGCGCTTCGCAAGGCCTGGGGGTCGCTGGGCTCGAACGTCGCGTTCGCTGCGACACACGTCGTGACTGCTATCGCTGTGACGATCGCGTCACTCATCTTCATCGTCACGGCGATCTGCTTTCTCCCGGGACTGCTGGCACTGCTCGAACTACTGAACTACGAAGAACTCGACGGCGCGGGCGCGAAAGCGATCCGGTACGCCTACCTCGATCCCCAGACGTGAGGACGTGCCAGGTCACTCACTGCCGGTCTGTTGCTCCGGGCCAACGCCGTCGTCGAACGGCCCGAGACTCGGTTGTTCGGGTTCCGAATCAGCCGGTTCTCGTTCTCGCATCTGCTGGCGGGTGAACTGCGGTCGGGCTCTGATTCCTCGCTGTTTGCGGAAGGATCGATACAGCAAGAACGCGATCACGACCGTGCCGCCACCCGCGACTGCGGTGGTCTCGATGGTCCCGAATACCGAGAGAAACACCGTCGAGCCGATCCCACTCGCCAGGACCAATCCGAGGACGATCCGCCGGGCGAGAATATCGAAGAGCTTGTCTGAGTCTTCGATATCTGCTTTGACTCGGAGATCCCCGTGCTCGACCCGGTCGAGTGCGGATTCGAGTTTCGGCGGGACCCGGACTGCCGAGCGGGCCGCGTCCTGAAACTCCGTCGCGCGATCCCGGACGAACTGTCGTGCGCTTTCCTCGAAGTACCCTGCCTCCCGGAGGTAGTCGGTCGCCACCGAGATGAAGTCGAAGTCGGGGTCCAGCGTCACGCAGACCCCTTCGACGACCGTCGCGACCCGGAGGACGAGCGCGAGGTTCGACGGCAGGCGAAGCGGAAACTCGTAGATCGTGTCCTCGACTTGCTGGACGATCTGCTGGACGCGGTACTGCTCGATGTCTTCCCCGCGAGCGTCGGCGATGGCCAGCTCCATCACGTCGGCCATCACCTGCCGGTCGGCTTCGGGCGAGAGCGTCCCCATCTCGATCAGTGCGTCGAGGATCTTGTCGATGTCCTGCTCGGCGACGGCAGTGTAGAACTCGACGATCTTCTCCTGGATGAACGGGTCGACGTAGCCGCTCATCCCGAAGTCGTAGAAGACGATCGAGCCGTCGTCTTTCACCGCGAGATTTCCAGGGTGGGGGTCGGCGTGGAAGACACCGTCTTCGACGATCATCTGGAAGTACGCCTCTTCGAGCGTCTCGGCCAGTTCGGTTCGGTCGATCCCCTTTCGATCGAGTTCCTCGACGTCGTTGATCTTCGTCCCTGGGATGTACTCCATGGTGAGCACGCGCTCGGTCGAGTGACTCTCGACCACGGGTGGGATGACGATCCGGTCGTCGCCCTCGAAATTCCCTCGAATCTCGGTCAGCATCTTCGCCTCGCGGCCGTAGTCCATCTCCTCGCGGATGGTCTTGGTGAACTCGTCGGCAAGCGTCTGCAAGGAGAACGAGCGGGCCGAATCGACGAATCGCATCACGAGCGGTAGCGTCCACCTGATCACCCGCAAGTCGGCCTCGACGAGGTCCTCGACGCCCGGGCGACGAACCTTGACGGCGACGGGATCCCCGTTGACCTCGGCGTAGTAGACCTGTCCGAGACTCGCACCGCTGATCGGTTCGACGTCGAAGTCACTGAAGCGTTGGTCGACAGGGCCGATCTCCTCTTCGAGGACGACCCGGGCCTGGCCCCAGTCGGCGGGCGGGACCTTGTCCTGGAGTTTCGAGAACTCTTCGACGTACTCCGGCGGGAGGATGTCCGGGCGGGTCGAAAGCAACTGGCCGAGTTTGATGAACGTCGGCCCGAGCGTCAACAGCGACTCTAGCAATCGCTGTGCGCGGCGGCGGCGCTGGTCTGCTGTCACCTGACGAGACGAGCCAAACAGCAAGAATCGACGGCGGTCACGGGCGTAGGCGATCGCCAGAGGGAGGAACTGGCGGACGACCGTGAAGAACCGCCGGTAGGCACGGAGGTTCACCTGCGGGCCACCCCGTCCTCAGGCCTCGTCGATCGGGATCGTCGCCGACGGTGCGGCGGTCTGTTTCGGCAGGCGCAGTTCGAGCACGCCCTGATCGACGCTGCCTTTCGCGCCGTCGCCGGTCGCGTCCGGTGGCAACGGCAACTCGACGTCGAGAAACAGCGAGCGCTCCTCCTCGACGTACTCGAAGCCAGCAGGGAGGTCTTTCTCACGCCGCGCTTCGATGATCACTCGGCCGCGCTCGACGCGGGCGTCGACCGTCTCACTGGTCGCGCCGGGGAGATCGACGAGCAACAGGTACGCGTCGTCGCTCTCCAGCACGTCGGCGTACACTGCATCGGGCAACTCTCGCAGGGCATCACGCAGCGCTGACATACGCTCCCGTTAGGGCGGCACCGGGAAAAACACGGTGGTCGCGCCAGCAGCCATCACAGCGCGAGTGCGATGGCAGCGCCCACGAATACGAGGCCCAGCACCGTCGGCAAAATCCCGATCTTCACCTGCTCCCACGCGACGCCGCGCTCACGACTGTCGGCGACGAGATACCGCCGGACACCGTCGCCGTCGACGCGAACGTTGACCTCGCCCGCACGGCTCCCGGCCGCGGGATCGTAGTGGGCGTAGCCGTAGACGTAACAGTCCTCACCGGGGTCGAGCCGCCGCTCGACGAATCGCTGTTCCTCGCCGAGATTGATCCCGGCGAACGTCGCGTCGGCGGCTCCTTCCTGGGAGTCGACGTTCGGATTGGACGCGACGAACGCCCGCAGCCGATCCGGTAGTTCCGTCCCTGCCGGAACTTTCACGTCGTGTTCGTCCAGATGGCGAACCGAGCCAGCTGGTTCGATCCGACAACTGGCCGTCTCGTCGGTTAGTCGAAAGGGCCCGCCGCGGAGGCCCTGATCGAGGGTCTTCCAGTGGACGCCGCCCTCGCCGGTGGTTTCTGCCTCCTGCACCTCCCACTCACAGAGCAGACAGTCGGCACCCGAGAACGGTGACTCGGCGGTCCCCTCGTCGGGCTGGGCCGTGCCCTGAAGTTCCGCAGGACCGGGGTCGTTCACCACGTCGCCGATGGCCGTCGGCTCACCGCGGTAGATCCGCGTGGCGAACCACAGCTCACGGGCCCCGAGTGCGAACACGGCCAGTCCGACCAGCGCGAGCAGCGCCGCACCGACGAGCGTGATCGCAACCATGTCACTCGATCGCAGCCTGGATCGAATCGACGACGGCGTCGTGGGTCCTGCCGTTGGAGGCCACGAGCCCGTCGGTCTCGGCGCTCCATGCACTGCCGTCGGGATCGGTGACTGTCCCACCCGCCGCCTCGACGAGTTTCACGCCAGCCAGCGTGTCCCAGGCGGTGATCGGTTCGGTCGTCACGGCCGCGTCGAGTTCGCCACTTGCGACCATCGCCAGCGTCGCCTGGAAGCTCCCGAACCGGCGGCTGTCACCGAATCTCGCGGCGACTTCGCGTGCCAGTGCTCCGAACTGCTCGCTGCGGTCGCCAGCCCAGTAGGCGACCAGTCCGACGGCGAACGTCTCGGGGTCGTCACGTTGGCTCGTCACCAGGGTCTCGCCGTTGCGCGTGGCGCTGTCCGGCCCCGCGGTATAGATGTCCTGCAAAGAGGGGAGGTACGTCCCGGCTGCGACCGTCTCGCCGTCGTCGACGGCCGCGACGCTGGTCGTCCAGAGCCTGATCCCGCGTGCGAAGTTCGCCGTTCCGTCGATCGGGTCGACGACCCAGCACGGTCCCGTCTCTGGAACGCTATCGACTACTTCACCCGCGCGCTGGATCGGTGTGGGAGCGTCGGGCGCATCCTCGCCGCCCGGGTTCTCGAAACTCTCCTCTGTGAGGAACGCTTCGTTGGGAAACTCTTGCACGATCGTGTGGACGACCTGACGCTGGGCCTCCCGGTCGGCGTCGGTCACCAGGTCGTTCTTGTTCGCTTTGGTCTCGATCGTCAACTCCCCCCGGAAGACGTCCCGTGCGACCGCCCCACCGGCGCGGACCGCCCGCTCGGTCAACGCCGCACGCTGTCTCGCGTCACTCATACGACATGGTGGCGAGTCGACCGCCATAGCCGCTTTGTTTTGCTCCCGACGGGACCACACGGGGGTGAAACCGACTGTCGAAACCGCACTCATAGTGATTACTGTCTCGATTTACCGAGATGAGCGCGCGCCTTCGTGCGGTCAATGCGGAACAGACCGACAGTACTCACCTCTCAGACGTTCGGTAGCCGCGCGAGGGAGTTCGACCGCTCCTCGAACAGCGCCCGGAAAAGCTTCCGTTCAGCCGCACGGAGATGCTGGGTGAACGTCGACTGGCTGATGTCCATCATCGAGGCGACCGCTTCGCCGTTCGTCTCGCGTGGCCACTCGAAGAAGCCGGCGAAATACGCCGTCTGGGCCGCCTCGAGCTGGCGAGTCGTCAGCGACTCTTCGAGTGCAGCGCGGAACTCGGTCTCGAACGGCGACTCGCGCTCGCGCTCGCGTTGCGCTATCAGATCGAGCGGGGGATACACCGACTTGGCAGCCTCGACGAGGGCTCGCACGTCGTTCGACGGCGAGACGTCCGCGACGAGCCGTCCCTGTCCGTCAGTGATCTCGAGAGCGGTCACAGCCGCCCCGTACCGAGCGAGCGTCGTGACTACCGAGTCGTCGATCCCGAGCCGGAAGACGGACGCTTCGTCGTGGACACACACCCGTTGGGCGGTCCGTATCCCCGGCGTGTCCGAGACGTCCTCGGCGACTTCGGGCCCGTCACAATCCCGCACGGAAACGTAGGCGATACACCCGTCGCCCTCGTCGCTCATACCCGCCAGTTCGAGTGTGCCCCCGATCGCCTCTGAGAGGCGGACGAACGGATCGTCGACCCCTTCGACCCGGAACTCCAGTTCCGTCACGTCGTCGGAAGCGAGCGTCTGCCTGCTCTCGGCCGCGTTGATCGCGTCTCCGACAGTCAGCCCGAGGTCGGCGAACAGCCCCTGGTCGATCGCCTCGAAGGCATTGTCCCGGGCCGCGTCGACGAAGAGCACCCCGTACTCGGCGTTCTGGTACGACAGTGGAACGAGGACACCAGTCGCCGCCGCCGGGTCTGTGACTTCTTCGAGTGTCGAATCGACGAACGACGGCCGACCCTGGTCGAGAACTTCCGCAACGGCCGTTCTGCCGGCACCGGTCGCGAAGCGTTCCCCGTAGACCCCCGCCTCGTCAGTGCCGGCAGCGGTCCGGACGGTTACTCGCTCGGCGAAGGCCCCCGTATCGAGAATGCAGGCCGCCTCGAAGAGCTCCGACCGCGAGAAACGATCACAGACAGCCCGCTCGATTTCCTCCCGCGTCGACGCCGCGACGAGGTCGCGGTTGACGTCCCGGAGCACCTCGTTCGTGTTGTTGAGGCGATCGAGACGGTCGTTCTGCTGTTCGATGCGGTGCTGGCGTTCCTTGCGGTCGGTGACGTCCCGTTCGACGGCGACGTAGCGTTCGATATCGCCGTCATCGTCCGTAACTGGTGCGATCGTCATGTCGACCCAGCAGTGCTCGCCGGACCTGGTCTGGTTCACGATCTCACCCTCCCAGACCGATCCCGAGGAGATCTGATCCCACATCTCCGCGTAGAAGTCCTCGTCGTGCTCGCCGGACTTCCAGAGCCGTGGGTTCTCACCGACGACCGCGTCGGGATCGTGCCCGACGACGCTCTCGACCGCGGGGTTCGCGTACTCGATAGTTCCGTCGGTGTCCGTCAGGAGGATGGCGTGGCCGGCGTGTTCGATGGCCTTGCGAAACCCGCGGAGGCGATCGGTGAGGCGCTTCTCTTCGACGACGTAACTGGAGAGGTAGTAGACGGTCAACAGCGCGAGGACGCTCACTGCCAGGCCGGGGAGTTCCTCGATCGGACTCGTGGTGTGTCTTGCAGACAGTATCTGACGGGTCGCCATCAGCGACAGCATCACCGTGAGGAATCCGAACCGCCTGTCACCGCTCCGAGACAGAAGCACGAGCGAGTAGCCCACGCCGGCGACGCGCAGGACGATCGATACGAGAATCACGACGTTCACTACCGGACGCCTCCCCCGGGGACCGACCGCCGCGCTCGGTGGCCGAACTTGATCATATCTCGAACTTGTTCGCCACCCCGTATATGAGTCAAGCGCGTTCTCAGAAACTGGGACGCGGTGAGACGGGGGTCTCGTGACGGCCGTGACCCCCCGACCCAAAGAGTATTGGGTGGATGGTTATACCCCGCTTCGCCGGACCGAACAGTATCGGTGGTACGCTCTCTACGCCGTCTCTCGTAGCTATACGTGTATGATCCGAACGAGCGAGACGGAGTCCGACCGGTGGTTACGATGAGTCGCTCAGGCGAGGACGGGCGCGCGCCCGGCGTGCCGGACGTGGGCCGGACCACACTCGACGAGATGGTCGATCACGAGCGAACCGACCCTCGCGAAGAGTTAGCCAGGACCGATCACGACACCGACCTGGGGCTGGCGATGGCCGAGGACGCAAAGCGGGTCTCCCGGGGCGACCTCTCCGCCGAGGAGTTCTGGGAGCGATACGACGAGCGCGCCGAGCGAGAGTTCGGTGACGCTTACCGCGAGACGCCGAACCCCGCGATCGACAGCGACGACCAGACAATCGACGCCGGGACCGCCGATTCGCTGGGCTGTTCAGTCGGCTCGATGGAGTCGGTAGCGTGTGACCTCCAAGCACAGGACGAGACGGACGCGGCCGGGGGGTCTCCGAGTGACGCGACAGACGGTGACGAGCGCTGGGGGATGGTGATCGACCTGCAAAAGTGCGTCGGCTGTGACTCCTGTTCGGTCGCCTGCAAGGCCGAGAACCGGACGCCGCCGGGGGTCTCCTACAACGTCGTGATGGAGGAGGAACACGGCGAGTTTCCGAACGTCACGCGCACGAACGTCCCCCGGCCCTGCATGCAGTGTGAGAACCCCCCGTGCGTGCAGGTCTGCCCGGTCAGCGCGACCTACAAGATGGACAACGGCGTGGTCAACATCGACTACGACCGCTGTATCGGCTGTCGCTACTGTATGATCGCGTGCCCGTACGGCGCGCGGTACTTCGACTTCGGCGAGAACTACGACGACGAGGTCGACGAGGCCGGCGAACTGACCAGCCCCGAGTACGGCGTCGACCGCGGACCGCGCGAGGAGGGGAAATCGCCGATCGGCAACATCCGCAAGTGCAGCTTCTGTACCCATCGGTTAGAGCGCGGCGAAGAGCCGGCGTGCGTCGAGACGTGCGTCGGCGACGCCCGGAACATGGGCGACCTCGAGAACCCCGACAGCGACGTCGCACAGATGGCCGACTCGTCACGCGCGTTCCAACTGAAAGAGGACGAGGGGACCGACCCCAACGTCTACTACCTCAAATAGACCGATGTCGACACAGAATTCACGCTTCGAGTTCGATCCGGGCTTCGAAGACGACCGGCTACGCGTCGCTTGGTACGCAATCGTCGGCGTGCTCGTCGCCGTCGGCGCGTACGCGACGTACCTCCGGCTCACGGGGGGGATGGCGAGTACCAACCTCACGAGCATCGTCCCGTGGGGCGCGTGGGTCGCCTTCTACATCTACTTCGTCGGCCTCTCCGCCGGCGCGTTCCTCGTGAGTACGATGGCCAACGTCTTCGAGGTCGAGGGAATGCACAGGATCGACCGCGACGCGCTGTTCGCGGCCATCATCAGTATGGCGGTGGCGCTGTTGTTCGTCTGGATCGACCTCGGACGGATGGA
>ENA-ORDC01000344-ORDC01000344.1-marine-metagenome-genome-assembly--contig:-NODE-344-length-48003-cov-19.147498_pt1 | contig 48003 bp, 51 predicted proteins | sample MGYA00237783_ERZ508515 | MGnify/ENA primary metagenome ERZ508515 (study PRJEB26186, sample SAMN06268792) | marine metagenome | isolation source: Eden Landing Ponds, San Francisco, CA, USA | place... | reverse complement strand
AAGTTCACCGAAGGGCAGTTCTCCGAGTGGGGCATGGAAGTCGCCGAGGAGGAGTACCCCGACGACGAAGTCTTCGCCGCGCCCGACTCGCTGTGGGAGACCCAGGAGGACATCGACATCCCCGAGGGTGCCGTCATGGTCGAGGAGCGCCTCGCCGACGCGATGCTCCAGTGGATGCAGCTGCGCACCGACGAGTTCGACATCATGGCGATGCCGAACCTCAACGGCGACTACCTCTCGGACGCCGCTGGCGCGCAGATCGGCGGTCTCGGTATCGCGCCCGGTGCGAACTTCGGTGACGCTCGCGTGCTCGCAGAGCCGGTCCACGGCAGCGCGCCGAAACGCGCCGGTCAGGACCAGGCCAACCCGACCGCGCTCATGCTCTCGGGCTGCCTGATGTTCGACTACATGGGCTGGAAGGACGCCGGCGACCTCGTGAAAGACGCCGTCGAGGAGACCATCTCCTCCGGTACCGTGACCTACGATCTCGAACGCAACCTCGAAGACGCCGAGAAGGTCTCGACGACGGAGTTTGCCGAGGCCGTTATCGAGAACATCGAAAAACTCTCGTAGAACGTTTTTCGTCCTCTGGCGGCACAGCCGCCAGAACCTCGAGAAGCTCTCGTCACGTGGACCCCTTTCTCTTGAGGCTAGGAGTTGACGCAGCAGCCACCAAGCAGGGAAAGCCCTCGCCTCGCTGGCTAGGAATCGGAGACTGCAACGTCAACAAGCAGGGAAAGCCCTCGCCTCGCTGGCGGCCGCTGAGCGACATATCCTCACTGCGTTCGGATAGTGGTCGCTCACCGACGCTCTTTCAGCGCCAGCGAGTCTCGCCCTTTCAATCCTCCAGGCACCGCACAGAAGGCCTGCCCTTCCCCGAGTCGCGGCATAAAGCCGCTCCCGGCCACCGCGGGGCGGTCAGGAAGCGTGTCGCGCGCGAGACTCGAACGAAGTGAGAGTCTCGAAATGAGCGAGCGGTGAAACCGCGAGCGCGCAGAACTGCGCGCGACCGTGGTAAGGGCTTTCGAGGCGATGATGTCGTCAGTGGTCTCCACAGTTCCTAGCGAGCAAGATGAGGGGCCGTCGGTTCCTGTGATCTAAAATCGCGTGACGTGCTCGACTTCGCTCGGATCGACAGCCGCGAACGCCTCGCGTGCGACCGAGCGCCGGTGGACCTCGTCGGCGCCGTCGACGATTCGGAACGCGCGAACTGCCTGATAGAAGTCCGCCAGCGGGAGGTCTTTGCCGATGCCGTTTGCCCCGCAGGCCTGGACGGCGAAGTCGATCACGTCCTGGGCGGTGTTGGCGGCGTACACCTTCGCCATCGCCACTTCGGTTCTGGCCTGTTCGCCCCGGGCGAGTTTCTCGGCGGCGTGGCGAACCATCGACCGGGCGGCGTGTAACTCGATCTCTGCGTCGGCGACCTCGAATCGGAGGGCTTGCTTCTCGTCGAGGGACTCCCCGAAGGCCTCGCGCTCGCTCGTGTACGCCGTCGCGATGTCGAGCGCGCGTTCGGCCATCCCCGAGAAGCGCATGCAGTGGGTGAGTCGGGCGGGGCCGAGGCGCTGCTGGGCGATGGCGAAGCCCGCTCCCGGTGCGCCGAGGAGATTTTCGGCGGGGACGCGAACGCCGTCGAAGCGGATCTCGGCGTGGTTTTCGGGGACGAGGCCCTGGCCCATGTGCGGGATGTCGCGGACGATCTCGACGCCGTCGGTGTCGGCGGGCACCAGCAGGATCGAACTCCCTTCGTAGGGATGAGCGTCCAGATCAGTGCGGGCCATCACCAGATAGAGGTCGGCGTCGACGCCCCCCGTGGTCCACCACTTGTGGCCGTCGAGTACCCAGTCGTCGCCGTCTCTCTCGGCCGTGGTCTGCAACATCTTCGGGTCCGACCCCGCACCCTGCATCGGTTCGGTCATGGCGAACCCTGAGTCGATCTCACCCGCCACGAACGGTTCGAGCCACCGTTCTTTCTGCTCGTCCGTCCCCACCAGTTCCAGGGTATGCATGTTCCCTTCGTCGGGTGCGGCCACGCGCATCACTGTCGGCCCGAGCAGGCTGCGCCCAGCCGCCTCGAACAGGGGGAGCACGTCACGCAAATCCTCGCCCATCCCGCCGTATTCCTCGGGAATCTGGGGGCAGTAGACCCCGTAGTCGCGGGCGGTCTGCTGGAGGTCGTCGATGACCGACTCCGATACCGGCCCCTCGCCGAGGTGATCGCGCTCGACCGGGATCACCTGTTCGTCGACGAACTGTCGCGCCCGCTCACCGAGTTCCTGGGCTCGATCCGAATCCGCATAGGAGACCACCATAGCCGGGATTCGGCTGGCGACATTGTAAATCGTGGGCCCGACCAGAGATGCCGATCCATCTGTGAACCACTCACAGCGCCAATCGTTTTGTCCGTGGCGTCGGTAGCGAGTGCTATCCATGCTCGACAGTACACAGACGGCCAAGATCCGGGGTGAGCAGCGTGCCCGACGATAGCTACCTCGACCGGATCGTCGACGAAGACGCGCTGGCACAGTATCTGAAGTCGGAACTCGGCCCTGCCGAGACCTACACCATCGAGCGTCACCAACAGGGCCACTCCAACGAGACGCTCTTCGTGACCTGGGGCGACGCCGAACTCGTAATCCGGCGACCACCGCCCGGCGCGACGGCGGCGACGGCCCACGACGTTCTCCGTGAATATCGGGTCATCGACGCGCTGCAGGAGACTCCTGTGCGGGTCCCGCCGACCGTCGCCGCTTGCGAGGATCACGACGTCATCGGCAGCGATTTCTACATCATGGAGCGCCTCGACGGGGATGTCATCCGCGATAGCGAACCCGAACGCTTCGCCACCCCCGCCCACCGCCAGCGCGTGGGCCACCAGCTCGTCGACGGCCTCGCCGAGATCCACCAGGTGGATGTCGCGGCTGTGGGTCTCGACGACTTCGGCCATCCGGAGGGGTTCACCCAGCGCCAGGTGAAACGCTGGAGCGAACAGCTCACGTGGGCGTTCGCCCGCACTTCCGAGGTCCGTGAAGTGCCAGTGCTCTACGAGGTGATGGAGTGGCTCCAGGACAACGCTCCCGAATCCCATCCGCACACCCTGGTCCACGGCGACTACAAACTGGACAACGTCATGTTCGCGCCGGGAACGCCTCCCGAGATCGTCGGCGTGTTCGACTGGGAGCTCAGCGCGCTCGGGGATCCCCTGACCGATCTGGGGTGGCTGCTCTCATTTTGGTGGGACCCCGAGGACCCCGAATCGCCCACGGACCTGGTCTCGACGTTCGTCAGCCACGCGGACTACCCCACCCGTCGAGAGCTGGTCGAGCGCTACGAGTCCCAGACCGGAATCGAGTACGAACACGACCGTTTCTACCGGACGCTCGCGGTCTACAAGCTCGCCGGTCTCGGCGAGATGTTCTTCCGACGCTATCTGGAGGGCAACAGCGACGACCCCCTCTACGAGAAGATGGACGAGGGCGTGCCGGCGCTGGCCGACCGCGCCAAGCGGATCATCGACGGCGAGGAACCGCTCTGACAGACGGGGCAGGTGTCAATTACGCTTCCGCAGCGACGTACAGCACTGCCAGCGTGTGGAGCGCGGGATGGGGTGTCGCGCAGGGTCTGGCCTCGCGGACGATATCGAGTGCTGCGTCGAGCGACCACCCCTTTTCGACGGCGAGCACCGTTCCGAGTATCGAGCTGCTCCGGGAGACACCAGCGGTACAGTGGACGAGCAGCGATCCCTCAGCCCGGTAACACGCCCGAGCGTCGTCGACTGCCGCTGAAAACGTCTCCCAGTCGGTCTCCGGGCCGTCGGCCATGGGGTGGTGGTGGGTCGTTCGCGGATACTCGCGGAAGGTCGCCGACACCACGTGATCGAACGCCTGGTCGGAGCGTTCCGGGTCGGCGGCCTGCCAGTTGCCCAGATAGAGGTCAGCCTCGCCGATCCGGCGCACGACCGGTTCGTCCTCGCCGAACCAGAATGGGAGGCCCGTCGATCGCGTCTCCCGTTTCGCACTGTCCTCGTTCATGGTACTCGTCATACGGGGACGAGCCACTAAACGTCCCGGCGCAATGCAGGCCACCGTCAGTCGAGTTTCGGACAGAGAATGGGATAGCTATCCACTCAGGACACTGCTTTCTACGCAAGTCCGGCTGAGAGTATCGCTCGAACGGTGGCTTCGTCTTCGATATTCGCGCGCCGGAACCGATACGATCCGCGTAGCCGTTTGCGGCGCTCCAGTACCAGCGACTCCGAAAACCCTGGCGACCCGTTCGCAGGATCAGGCGTTCTCGACGCGTTCGATCGCGTCGTCGAATCGCTCGATCGGCTGGGCTCCGACGAGCCTGCCGCCCGTCTCCGCTGCCGGGTCGTAGACGATGAACGTCGGGGTCGCCCTGACTCTGATCGATCGGGCGAATTCCACGTCTGCGCTGACCTGCGATTCGAGCGTCGACCGTCGGTCCGCGAGACACTGCGAGAGACGGTCAGCGTCGACGCCAGAGACCGATCGCGTGTACGCGAGGAGTCGATCCGCCGACGCCCAGCCCGAGTTCTTCCGGCCCTGCTTCTCGAAGATCCTCGTGTGCCAGTTCCAGTAGGTCCCGGGGTCGTCGTCACGGACCTGTCGCCACGCGCACTTCGACGCCACTGCGGCTGTCAGCGAGTCCGCTCCGAAGTACGGCACTGCCACGAAGACGATCCGGACTCGACCCGAACTGACGTACTCCCGGACGAGGTCGGGCAGCGTCTCGCGCTCGAATCGCTCGCAGAACGGACACTGGAAGTCCGTCCAGTAGTAGATCGTAATCGGTGCGTCGGCTGCGCCCATGATCGGTTTCCCCGCCAGATCGAGTCCGATCGCCGACTCCTCGTCACTCGCGTGAAATCTGGGTGACAGTCCGTGGGCGGTACTTCCGTCTGATTGCCCGAAATAGTAGATCGCACCGCCGCCGACCGCGACGGCCGAACCGGCGAGAAACGCACGCCGAGAGGGGGAATCGAAAGCCATACTCGTCGTTTCCGCTCGGCCCCGTAAACGGGTTCGACGGTTTGCTGGCTCAGCAAAGAGGAGTCGGAGCTTTCAGTCCCCGCCCCGTGCTTCCACCAGATGGACGCGCGAAACCGATTCAGTACCTCTCTGCGAAACCTCGGTGCAGCGGTCGCCTATCCGTTCGAGACGTGGCGCGGCACGGTCGGCGTGACGATCACGGCTTCACTGACGTACGTCCTCCTGATCCTGAGTACGATGCCCGAGTTCTCCATGCAGATGCTCGGCGACGGACTGCACTGGATCGATTTCGTCGTCGTCTCGCTCACGGAAACAGTGTACCGGAGCGACGGCCTGGTGGGACTGGCGATCATCGCCGCGTATGCTACGTTCACTGGTGTCGCTGTCGTCAACACTGCTGCTCGACTCCGGACGGTCGGCCGTTCGAGTCTGACCGATCTCTCCGGCGTGCTGCCGGCCTTTCTCGCGTCGGGCTGTGCCAGCTGTGGCGCCGGTCTGCTGGGCACGCTGGGCTTCGTCGGCGGCGTCGCGGTCCTCCCCTACGACGGGATGCTCGTCCGCGTCGGTGGTCTCGCCTTGCTGGCGTTCTTCCTGGGGCGGGCCGGCCGCCCGGATCGGTGTCTCGCCGGGGGGGTGGTCGAATGATCGGTGCGGGGTTCGTCCGGACGATCGGATCGAGCCGTCGAGCGATCGCGTGGGGGACGGCCACTGCGATCGGCGTGTTCTCGCTGTTCGGCGTCGTCACCGGGCTGATCCCGAACCCGCTGTACGTCCGGATGGTGCCCAGAACGGCCGTCGATTACCTGTTTCTCGTCTCGACGGCGCTGCTCGCGGGCGTCTATGCCGCCCAGCGCGTGGCGACGACGGTTCCCGGCGGCGACCGGACCTCGCCCTCGAAGAACGAAGACCGCGTGATGATGGGTGGACTGGTCGGCGGATTTCTCGCGGTCGGCTGTCCGATCTGTAACGTCTTCCTCCTCGCGCTGTTTAGCTCGTCAGCACTGATGACCTACTTCGATCCGCTGCGACCGCTTCTCGGTGTCTTCTCGGTCGCACTGCTGGCCGGCCTCATTCACCTTCGCCACCGACGGACGTGTTCGGTGTGCGAGCCGTGACTCTCGTTCGGTCCTCGACAGGTGAAGGGGTTCGGGAAACCGTGGCCTATTTCTTCATACGTAGTCTTGAAACGGCTATGCGAGACGAAAGAGCGTCCGACTTGCCGGACCTCTTTCAGGTACTGGCAGACGAGTACGCTCGGCGGATTCTGATGGCGGCCGATCGACAACCGATGACGGCCAAGGCGCTCAGTGACGCCTGTGACGCGTCGCTGGCGACAGTGTACCGTCGGGCGTCGACGCTGAAGGCACACGACCTCTTGGAGGAACGCGAATCGATCGGGCCGGATGGAGCCCATCGACGTGAGTTCGAGACGACGCTCGAGGAGATCCACGTCGATCTCACCGACGGTGAGTTGGATCTCTCGCTACAGACGCGGGACGAACTCGCGGACAACTTCACGGCCCTGTGGGACGGGATGCGGGGTGAGCAGTGATCGAGACGCCGTTCATTCTCGCGAAGCTCGTCACGCTCGGACTCTCCCTCGCCGTCTCGTACCTCGCATACCACGGCTACCGGCGTAACGAGAGCCAGCCGATGCTCTACGTCGCCGTGGGATTCGTATTCATCGGCGCGGGCGCGATCTGTGAGGGTCTCATCCACCTCGTGTTTGGAACCTCGCTCGTCTCGGCCGGGCTCATTCAGGCCGCGATCGTCTCGAGTGGCATGGTGTTCGTCCTGGTCTCGCTAACGAAGTGATCTCCGAGACGCCGACCGCTAGTCGCAGGACTCGCAGTCTCTACGACGACCGATCACGACAGCGGCGAGCGCGAGCGCCAGTGCCGTCGCACTCATTTCGACGAGCCCGCCACCGAGCGTGCCCGTCGTCGCTCCGCCCGCGCCGCCGACCATCGCCGCCGTCCCGGGGCCGATACAGCAGAGGCTCGCGACACCGGCGACCGCCAGGCTCGACCGTCGATTCGCCGTCTCCTCGTCCATCGAGTCCGACGACGGACGGGTTCCCGATAGCTCTTTCCACGACGCGGTCAGTCTTTTTGTTTCCCGCCCGCGAACCCGACCTATGATCGACCTCCGCAGCGATACCGTCACGAAACCGAGCGAGGCGATGCGCGAAGCCGCCGCCAGCGCCGAGGTCGGCGACGACGTCTACGGCGAGGACCCGACCGTCAACGAACTCGAGGCTCGTACGGCCGAGATTCTGGACAAAGAGGCGGCGCTGTACGTCCCCTCCGGAACGATGGGAAACCAGATCGCCGTCCGAACTCATACCGAACGCGGACAGGAAGTCCTCCTCGAAACGGAGTGTCACACGTACAAGTGGGAACTCGGTGGGATCGCCCAGCACAGCGGGGTCCAGGCCCGAACCATCGACGGCGGGCCAAGGGGTGTCGTCGACCCCGAACAGGTCCACGCGGGCCACGTCGAGGCCGACGGCCATCGTGCGGGAACCGGACTGCTCGTCCTCGAAAACACCCACAACGCCAGAGGCGGGACTGCGATCGCGCCCGAGCAAATCGACGCCGCCGCCGAGGCCGCTCACGACTTCGACGTCCCGGTCCACCTCGACGGTGCGCGACTGTTCAACGCCGCCACGGCACTGGACGTCCCGGCGAGTCGGATCGCCCGGGAAGTAGACTCTGTCATGTGCTGTCTCTCGAAGGGACTGGGCGCACCCGTCGGTTCGATGCTCGCCGGCAGCACCGAATTCGTCGAGCGCGCACGCCGTGTCAGAAAACTCATGGGCGGTGGAATGCGGCAGGCCGGGATCGTCGCCGCACCCGGCCTGCTCGCGCTCGACAATCGCGAGCGACTTCACGAGGACCACCGCCGCGCACGTGAGCTTGCAGCTGGAATCGACGATATCGATGGCTTCGGTGCTCGCGAGCCGGAGACGAACATCGTGCTGGTCGAGACCGACGAGCCGGCCGCGACCGTCCTCGACGCGCTCGAGGAACAGGGCGTCGCTGGCGTCGCGTTCGGCGAGAAGACGATCCGGTTCTGTACGCACTGGGACGTCGACGACGCGGCTATCGAGACTGCGATCGAACGGGTGAGTCGCGTCTGAAGTCGTACGATTATTTCCGACCGCGACTCTCTTGCATCCCTTCCTGGAAGCCGGTGACTGTCCGGCGCAGCATGAGATAGAGGGCGAAGACGAACCCGAGCATGATCGCGACGATGCCGACGAGGACGGGGTCGACCTCGACGCCGAGGAGTTCGACGAGGACTGTGTACATAGATGTCGGTATCCAGCCCCAGAAAAAAGACCTTTCGGGCCGCCGTCGCGACGGACAAGATTCTTACACCGGCATGGTGTAGCCTCTCACGATGTCGCTGCTGCCCTCCGAACCGGATACGTCGGCTGCCGACTCCGACGCCGAACCGCGGGTGATCGGCGTCGACAGCGACGACGCCGACGACGTAATCTCCGCGCTCTCCTCCGAGACCGCCCGAAAGCTCCTGGCCGAACTTCACGAAGAGCCGGCTCCGCCCTCGAAGCTTGCCGACCGCGTCGACACGTCCCTCCAGAACGCACAGTACCACCTCGAAAAACTCCAGAGCGCCGGCGCGGTGTCGGTCGTCGACACCGCCTACTCGGCGAAAGGCCGCGAGATGGACGTCTACGCACCCGCGGACGAACCGCTGGTCATCTTCGCCGGCGACGAGGACAAGAGCAGCGGTCTGAAGGCCGCACTCTCGCGATTCCTCGGCGGGTTCGGCGCGCTCGCGGTCGGTAGTCTCGCGATCCAACAGCTCTACGGCAGCAGTGGTGGCCAAGCCACTGACCCCGCAGCGACTGGCGGTGCGGACGCACCTGCCGGTGGTCCTCCCGCCGCCGGGACCGCGACGCCGACCGGTGCGCGTGAGACGGCAGCCCCACAGACGACTCCTGGTGCCACGGAGACGCACCAGCTCACCGATTCTGTCGTCACGTTCTCCGAACAAAACGTCACTGTCGTGAACGAGAGCGGGTACGAGTTCGTCTTCGAGGACAACGTCACCTCGATCACGACCGGAAACGGGACAGAGTACCAGATCGGAGACAACGTCACGGCCTTTGCCGACGAGATCGTCATCCAGACCGGAGGCAACGCGTCTCAGGCAGCCGACACCGCCGCGGCCACCGGACTCGAACCCGGCCTGGCCTTCTTCCTCGGTGGGCTGGTCGTCCTCTCACTGTGGCTGGGCGTCTGGTACGCCAGGAATCGCTAGCTCAAAGCGCTGTTTGAGCTTCCGCCACGACCTTTATGATGGCCTCGGTAGGACAGGATGCGCTGACCCGTTTCGGCCCTCCCACCCGACACGGCCTGCCCGCTGTGATCGTGAGTGCTGTAGCGACGGCCCGCTGTGATCGCACGCCACCGTGCGATCGAGTCGGAACGGACCTACAGCAGTGACGATAGATCACGTCTGGATCGTCTCTTCGGCCTCGAGGGACCCGTCGCGCGCCCGAAGCTCGATCATCGCCCCGTGCTCCCCCTGTGTCACTTCTGCGTGCGTGGGCGCGGTTCCTCGCGGGTCAGCGTGACTTCCCGGATTGACCACCAGACAGTGCTCCGTCCGCTCTATCATCGGCCTGTGCGTGTGTCCGACGACGACCACGTCGGCGTCTTCCTGGCGTGCGAGTAAGCCGAGGCCAGTCGCTGTGTGCTCGTGGCCGTGGACGACGACCAGTTGCACCCCCTCGTAGTCGACGACGAGCGTCGACGGCAGTCGTTCTGCCAGCGTTGGCTCGTCGCTGTTCCCGTGGACGGCAGACAGCGGTGCACCGCCGTGATCAGCACCCGATTGCTCGGCGAACGCCTCGTAGACGGCCCTGGTCGTGAAGTCGCCGGTGTGGACGACGTGGTCGGCCTCGCGGACGGCCTGGTGCGCTCGGCCGGCGAGTCGATGGTCGGTCTGGCCGTGGGTATCCCCGAGACAGACGAGCATATCCGGGGGTCGGCCGCGAATCGTATCAATACTTCTATACCGGTCCCTTGAGCAGGATGGCCTGATGGCCGGAAACAGCAAGGGAGTCGTGATCGCCGCGCTGATCGCCAACGGCGCGATCGCGATCATGAAGTTCGTGGGGTTTCTGTTGACCGGGAGCGCCGCCATGCTCTCGGAGACGTATCACTCGATCTCCGACACGGGCAATCAGGTGTTCCTGCTGATCGGAATCCGTTACAGTAGCCAGGACGCCGATCGACGGCACCCGTTCGGCTACGGGAAAGCCCAGTTCTTCTATAGCTTTCTCGTCTCGGTCCTCCTGTTCGGGATCGCCGGCTGGGAGTCGGCCAAACACGGTTACGAGAAACTGGTCCACGGGGGTCACGGCGGCGGCGTCGAGTCGGTGACGCTGCTCGGCCAGACCTTCCCGCCGATCTACGTCAACTACACCGTCCTGCTCGGCGCCATCGTCTTCGAGCTCTGGGCGCTGTACAAGGCCAACCAGGAACTCACGCGACAGATCGAGACCCACGGCTGGAGCGGCTACCGCGAGGCCTTCCGCAAGACCAGCGACGTCACGACGTTGACGGCCTTTACCGAGGACACGATCGCCCTCGCCGGGGCCGGGATCGCGCTCTTCGGCGTCTATCTCACCGAGGTCACGCACAACCCGGTCTTCGACGCCGCCGCCGCGCTGTTGATCGGGCTCATGCTCATGGGCTTCGCGCTCGCGCTGGCCTGGGAGAACAAACGTCTGATCCTCGGCGAGAGCCTTCCACAGGACGACGAACGAAAGCTCTACGACATCATCGAGAACGCCGAGGGCGTCGCCGAAATCGTCGACTTCCGGACGGTCTTCTTCGGGCCCGGCCGTCTGGTGGTGACTGCCGACGTAGCGTTCGAACCCGGGATCGCGACCGCCGAGATGGACGACCGCATCACCGCCATCGAAGACGAGCTGATGGCAGCCGAGACGTTCGTCAAGAAAGTCTACATCGAACCCGAGGACGGGAGCTAATCAGTCGCTTCGTCTTCTGACGCCGCCACCAGGACGAAGGTGGCGGCGACCAGCGAGAGCGCGATCGCGAGCGTCGCTCGTTCTGCCCCGACCGAGAGCGGCCCGACCACGTACCCGACGCCGCTCGCGACCACGACGCCGACGGCAGCGACGCCGACTGCGGCCGTCACGTGGACCGTCTCGACGCCGTCGCTGACGCCGTCACTCCCGATGACCGTCCCGAGATAGCTCGCCTGCTCGCCGAACTCCCAGACGAGTACGGCCGCGGCCACGCCGACGAACACGACCAGCGCTGACAGTCCCGCTTCGGCCGCGACGACCGAGCCGGTCAGCACCAGCGCCGCACCGACCAGAAAGCCGGCGGAACGATCCGACGACAGACCCGTAAGGGTGACTCCGTACGTCGCGAGGCTGAGGACGATCGGCAGACACAGCGCGACCACCGCCATCCAGAGCAGGATGATCGCACCCGGGCCGTAGAACAGTCCGAGCTGCTCGGCCGTCGGTGAGAACACCACGTCGGTGAGCACGTCCGGGACGGCGAGCGAAACTGTACCGATCACGCCGAGCACGAGCAGGCTGCCGGCAGCGTCGGTCGCCAGCGCCGGCGGGTCGATCCACGCTCGCGTCGTTAGAATCTCGTGGACGAACGCCCCGCCGAGGACCAGCGCAGACAGCACGACGACCACCAGTAGCGGGAGCTGCAACACTCCCGAAGTGAAGACGGAGACGACCGTGTGCCCGACCGGACCGGCCGCCAGCAGGGTGCGCTCGAGGAACGACCCACCGACGACCACCAGCCCGAGCTGGACGACGACCAGCAGGGCGTTGCTGTGAATCCACGAACTGACAGCGTCGAGTAACTCTTCGATCGGCTCGTCGCCGACGGTGACCGTCGCGACGCGCCCGTCTCTGTCAGTCCCGATCCGCTCGTCGAGTTCGCGCAACGCCGCTGGCAGAGCGATCACCACCCCGTACAGCACCCCTTCCAGGAGTACGATCGCGGCGGTAAGCCCACTGGCCGGGATCGACGTGAGCACTCGCGTTCCGCCGGCCGCCAGCGCGAGGACGGCGCCGCTCTGGATCGCTCCCAGAACGATCGCCCCGAGCGCGAACACGTCCCGGGTTCGCCAGCAGACGCTGAACATCGAGGCGGCGTGCTCGCCGTCGATCGCGTCCGTACCTGCCAACCCGACGAAGACGGCTCCCGTCAGCGGTAGATAGAGGACTACGAACGCGCGTGGATCGAGCCACGTCACCGGCGCGAGCAGGACGAACAGGCTCGCGACGAACCACACTGCCGTCGCGGCGCGGTCGTTTCGCGCGACCGCCGTCCGGTCGCGCGCGAGTCGCCCGGCCGCCCAGCTGAGACCGACCGCACCGCCCAGGCCGACGACTGCTGCCAGCGGCTCGCCGAGCGCGATTCCGTGGACGAGCACGACGACCGCCGCGAGCACGCCGGCGAGTCTACTGGACAGCCACGTCGGTTTCCGATCGAGCTCCGTCATTGTGACCACCTGTGTTCGGCTCGTTCGAGGGCGACCGACAGTGGCGTGTCGATCTCCCAGTCGATCACGCGACACTGTCGGCGGCGTAACTCGCGGATCTGCTCGTGGCGTTCGATCCGTGTCGCCGTCCCGCCAGGCGACTCTTTGGTCGTGACGTTCGGACTCAGAACGGTCACGTCGACACCGTCGGCTTGCAGTCGTCGGAGGAATTGCCGCGGCGCATCGTCGAGCAGGGGCGAGACGAACACGACCTGCGCACGACCGGGGAGTCGATCCCTGAGCCAGTCGATCGGGATGCCGCCACTGCCGTCGCCCATCGGAATCCCGCTGCCCCTGTGCACTGTCGCGCTCTGGCTCTGGGACTGCCCCTCGGACCGAGCCCACCCGAACCGCTTGGTAGAGAAGAACGTCTTCTCGACGTCTTCGAGCGAGGACGACGACCCGCTGTCTGACTCCGCAGACTGCGGCGACTGGTAGAAAAACTCCCGGAGACGTCGTCGCTGGTCGCGGCCACGACCCGGACGCTCGTAGCGCCGCCGATTCAACAGCGCCCCACCGACGGTGTTCGTCTCGTCGAGCAGTGCGTTCGCGATTCGGACCGCCGCGTGCCGGCCGAGCGTGACGGCGTCGGGCGTGAATTCGTCTCTGGCTTGCCTGGAGACCCGTCGGTCGTCGAGGACGACGACGACCGTTCCCGCTCGGGTCTCCCTGAACTCGACCGTCCGTGGGTCGCCGGTCTGGGCCCAGTAGTTCCAGTCGATCCGGTTGAGCGGATCGTTCGACTGGTACTCCCGTGTGGCGTAAAACTCCAGGCCGGCCCCGCTGGCGTCGGTCTCGATGCGCCCCTGGAACGGCGTCGTCTGTGCGGTCGTCGGCGTCGTCTCGACGGTGTCCCGACAGCGGACCGTCGTCTCCAGATCGGTCTCGACCGAGCGCTCGACTTCGCCGCTGACGTTGCGCGCCCACAGCGACACCGACTCGAAGGTGTGCTCGCCACGGAGCGCTTCGAACGTATAGGTCGCGCTCGCCGACTCCCCGGGCTTGAGGCTGACGCACAGCCGCGGCGAGCCGGCCACGACCCGCAGCGAGTCCGGGACGCCGTCGATCGCCCGCAACTCTGCGATCGGACGCTCGCCGACGTTCGTGACCGTCAGCGACACCCGAACTGGCTCACCCGGGACGGGCGACTCGTCGGCGACGGTCCGCTCGACGTCGACGGCCAGATCCGGTGGCCGCGTCAGCGAACCGTAGACCGCGAGTGCCGCCGGCACGATCGCCGCGAGTACGAGCGTGACGTTCGTCAGGACGAACCCCAGCCCAGCGAGCAGCATGGCGACGACTGCGCCCGCTTCCCAGTGGCTATCGGCGCTCGTCTCGGCGTCACCGGTCGTGACCGTCGTTTCGACGTGTCTGGACTGGTCGGTCAACGGGGGCTGTCCGCCCTCGACGCCGCCACGAACGGATTCTTCCTCCAGCGCCGCGGCATCCTCGGCTCGCGGTGGGTGTGCCTGCGGGATGGCTGCGATCCGTTCGATCTCCTCGATCGTCGCCTCGACCTGCCGCTGCAGCCCGCGACCGCTGGCCCAGTCGCGCACTCGCATCGACAGCGGCCGTTCGTGCGTTCCAAGGTACGACCGGGCGCGGACGTTGTCGCTCCACGTCCCCTCAACGACCTGTACGCGAGCGGTCGTCCGAGAGATGTCCTCGGCGTCCGCGACTGCTTCGATCGCCGCGGCCTGGAGATCCGACTGGAGCTGATCGAACGCGTACTCGTACACGGAGGGTGAATCGATCTCCCGGTCGATCAGCCGCTCGTATCGGTCGTCGATGTTCCCGCCAGCGAGGCGACCCTCGTGAGCGCTCGCCTCCTCGGGCGGCTGGTCGAACGGCGGCTCGTCGGCGTGTCTTACGACCGTCCGGAGCCCGTAGCGAAGCCCCACTACCGAGAGCACGACTGCGAGCATCCCGAGCAGGACTGACTCAGAGAGGACGTCACCGTAGTGCTCGACGAACCCTGGCGGACTCGGGACCACGACGACCGCGACGGCGGCGGCGAACGTCGCCACCGCCGCCCCACCGAGCAGACGCCGCCTCATTCGTTCTCACCCCAGTGTGGCCGCAGTTGCTCGATCGCTTCTCGTGCCGCTCGCAGTCGTGCGTCGGTCTCGCCGCGCTCACCGTACCGGACTTCCTGAAACGTCTCGGTCAGCGCCTCGACCGGCTCGGCCGGCCAGCCCTGCTCGATCGCTCTGTCTCGTAGCTCCGTCGGCGTCCGCGCGTACAGCCTCCGGACCGGGAGCTCGTCGGTGAACAGATCCCACGCCTCGCGAACCGACGGCGGCTCCTCGTCGTCCTCGGCCGGCTCGGTCGGCGTCTCGGGTTCGACCGCCGACGCCGTTCGGGCGTCGGTGCTCGCCCCGCTCGTTGTCGTTGTCGTACGGGTTGCACTCCCGCTCGCGAGCGCCGACAGCGAGCCGAACAGCGAGCCGAAGCCCACCGAGAAGCCCCGGCCGATCGACGCCGGCATGGCGAGCAGTGCCCCGAGGCCACGCCCCGCCGTTCCGACCACGTCGGCGAGTCCACCGAGCCCCGTCGTGACCGCACCAGCGGTGTCGCCGAGCCCGCGCGCGAACTGTGCGAGCGAGCCCGACAGGCCGATCAGCGCCACCATCGTCGCCTGCGGAAGCGCCTGAATCCGAGCGCCGAACGGTAGTTTCGCGGCCGCCGCCGGGCCGGCGAGCAGTGTGACTACTCCGACACCGCCTGCGTACACTGTCGACAGGAAGACAGCGACGATGAGGAAGGCGATCAGTGGTCCGAAGATCACCGCGAGACCCTCGTCGTCTCCCTGTTGATCGTCCTCGTTCACGTTCGGAGACGGCGTCTCGGTCGGGGTGGGCGTCGGGGTCGTCGTGTCCGTCGGCGTCGGGGTGGGCGTCGGGGTCGTCGTGTCCGTCGGGGTCTCCGGATCGGTCGATCCTGTGTCGGGGATGTCCGGCGCGTCGGGAGCGTCTGCTTCGGCCTCGACACCCGGAAACGACCCGAGGCCGGCGGCCGGCATCAGCGACGCTGCCAGCAGGAGGGCACCCAACGAGAGCGTGAGGAGGGCGGCTCTGCGGGGATCGTATCCCATGTTCGGTGCACCCTCGCGTCCCGGTAATATACTTTGCTGTTCGTCAGCCGAATATTCATTTGACCAGACTGGTCCGCAATTGTTTTGAGGGGATGTAGAGAAAAGAGAGCCGACGTGTCCCCGCAACGATCGACCCGACTCCGGCGACGGCTCGCGGCGACTCTCGTAGCGGTCGTGCTGGCCGATCTGGTGTTCGTCGGCGCGTTGCTCGGGGCGATTGCCCCCCTCGTCGAGACCCTTCGCACCGCCCTCGCACCTGCGATTCCAGCCACGCTCTGGTGGCTCGTGCTCGTGTCGGTCGCACTGCTCGCGCTCGTGGCCGTCCAGCTCCGGACCGCCCGGACGATGACGCTCTCGCGGACCGACGTCCGCCGGCTTTCGGAGTCCGAAGCGCCGGCACTGTTCGAGCGCGTCCGCCGGCTCGCGACGCTCGCGGACTGCCAGCCGCCCGCGATCGGGCTGGTCGACTCGGACGTCCCGAACTGCTTTTCGGTCGGCGGACGCGACCCGATGCTCGTCGTCAGCTCCGGCCTCCGCGACCAACTGAACGACGACGAACTCGACGCCGTGCTGGCCCACGAACTCGCCCACCTCCGCAACCGTGACGCGACAGTGATGACCCTCGCGACGTTCCTGCCGACGCTGGCGACCGACCGACCCGTCGCCGGCCTCCCGCGGTGGCTGCGTGCGAACCTCTTCGGCGGCGCGATCCTGTTCGCGTTCGTCGTCGCGCTGGGCTGGACGCAGTCGGCTTCACCGACTGCAATCGGGCTCGTCGCCGCCCTCTCGCTCGTCCTCGGCGGAATCGCCCTCGGTGTCCTCGCGACGCCGGTGGTCTATCTGAGCCATCGTCTCTCCCAGGACCGCGAGTTCGTCGCCGACCGGGCCGGCGCGACACTCTCCGGAAAGCCCGAAGCGCTCGCGAGTGCCCTCGAAAAACTCGACGATAGCGTCGGATCGACCCCTCAGCAGGACCTTCGGTCGCTCGACGGCGTCGTCGATGAACTGTGTCTCCTGCCTCACGGGTTCGTCCGCGACGCTGCGGAGGGCGACGGCGGCCGATTCACGATCCGCCTGCGGTCGCATCCGCCCACGAGCGAGCGGATCGACCGTCTTCGTGAGTTCGCCGCCGAGATCGAGTCCTAGCCGAGATCGAAGTGCTCGGCGGCGGTCTCCATGTCCTTGTCGCCGCGCCCGCTGAGGTTGACGATGATCGTCTCGTGGTCGGTCTCTGCGGCGACTTTCTTGGCCATCGCCAGCCCGTGGCTGGTCTCCAGCGCGGGGATGATCCCCTCTTCCTCGCTGAGGGCTTTGAACGCCGACAGCGCTTCGTCGTCGGTGATCGCCCGATATTCGGCGCGGCCGACCGCCCGGAACATGGCATGTTCGGGCCCGACGCCGGGGTAGTCCAGCCCGGCCGAGACGGAGTGGACGTCGACGTCGTCGTCGATGACTCTCGTTTTCATGCCGTGGATGACGTCGTCGTGACCATCCTCGAGCGGCGCGGCGTGACGCTCGGAGTCAGCACCTTCACCGCCACCTTCGCCACCGTAGAAGGCGACATCGTCCTCTCGGAAGGCGTGGAAGAGGCCGATCGCGTTCGAGCCGCCGCCGACGCAGGCGACCGCCGCGTCCGGGAGTTCACCCAGTTGGTCGAGACACTGCTCGCGGGCCTCCTCGCCGATGATCGAGTGGAACTCCCGGACCATCCGCGGGAACGGATCGGGACCGACGACGCTGCCGACGAGGTAATGAGTGTCCTCGATATTGTGCGCGAAGTCTTCCAGCGCCGCGTCGACGGCGTCGGCCAGCCCCTTTCCGCCGCGGGTCACTTCGTTGACCTGTGCGCCCATCAGACGCATCCTGAAGACGTTCATCCGCTGGCGCTGCACGTCTTTTTTGCCCATGTAGATCTCGGTGTCCATGTCGAACAGCGCGCCGACCATCGCCGTCGCGGTGCCGTGCTGGCCTGCGCCGGTCTCGGCGATGAGACGTGTCTTGCCGGCCTTCTCGGCCAGCAACGCCTGGCCGACCGCGTTGTTGATCTTGTGGGCGCCACCGTGGAGCAGGTCCTCACGCTTGAGATAGATCTCCGCGCCCCAGCGTTCGGAGAGGTTCTCGGCGTGGTACAGCGGTGTGGGTCGACCGGCGTACTGGCGCAGGATCTCGCGGAATTCGGCCTGGAACTCGTCGGTGTGGACGATGTCGTCGAACGCCGCCGCGAGGTGGTCGAGCGGTTCGTGCATGATCTCGGGGACGTGGCGGCCCCCGTAGCCCTCGAAATCGCCACTCTGATCGGACATCGCCCGGAGTATCGAGGCTCAGGCGCATAACTGTGCCGCCGCGTTGCCGCCATCCTGGCCCATTTAGGGCTGCCCACCGCACGGTCTCTGTGGACACGCTCGAAGTCAGCACCGTCGTCTACTGCTCGAAAGCCGAGGTCTACGAGTTCCTGCTGGACTTTCCCCGCTATACGCGCCTGTCGAAACACCTTCGGGAGGTCACCCAGGACGGCGACGGCTCGCCCGGAACCGAGTACGACCTCACCTTCGCGTGGTGGAAACTCTCGTATACGGCCCACTCGCGAGTTACCGACGTCGACCCGCCGGATCGGATCGACTGGGAACTGACGCAAGATCTCGACGCACACGGGAGCTGGCTGCTCGAAGACGACCCCGACGCCGACGGTCTCGACGACGGCGATCACGAGGTCGCCACGCGCGTCCGGCTCCTCGTCGAGTTCGACCCCCACTCGGCCAAACCAGGGGCGATCGACCTCCCGCGATTCGTCTCACTGAGCTGGGTCATCGAGAAGGTGCGGCCACTGATCCAGGACGAGGCAGAGCGGGTCGTCCGCCGGCTGGTCGCCGATCTGGAAGGCGAGTCGCGGTCGGTCGAGTTAGAGATTCACACGAAACCGGAGTCCGTCTGAGAGACGTACCGCCTCGGACTCGGCTCAGGCGTCGACTTCGTCGTAGTCGCCGCCGTATTTCATGAAGAAGTACGCCAGCCCGAGCGTCGAGACCATCGCGAACCCGGAGGCGATCCCGAGCATCTTCGCGTTCTCCGGGAGGGTCGGGCCGCCACCGCCGCCACCGCCGACGGCTTCGGTTGGGACGTCGCCGCCGACGGCGATCGCGCCTTTCATGCCCTGGCCCTCGTGCGGGCCACAGTAGTAGGTGTAGATGCCGCCGGTCGTGGGCGTGACAGTGTGGGTGCTGCCCGGATCGATGACGTCGAACTCGCCGCCGGACGTCCCCGAGAGGCTGGAGCCGTCGGGCTGACTGTTGAACTTCACGTTGTGGCCCGACTCCTCGAACTCCCAGGTGATCGTCGTCTCGGGTTCGATCCAGATGAACGTCGGCTGGAAGTAGTTGCTATAGACGCCAACACTGACCTCGCTCTGTCCGCGGAGGTCCTCGTAGCCGTTGTCGGCGGCGTCGCTGACGTACGCTGGCCACTGTGGCTGGACGTTGCCACCGCCGCCACCGCCGCCGTCCTCGGCGGCCGCGGCCGTTCCGGTCGCTCCTGTCACTGTCGCCGTGCCGGCCGCCGCGCGCAAGAAGTCCCGGCGTGACGAATCGACGTTCCGTTCGCTCATGCCCGTCGCTTTGGAGTGGTGGGTAGTGAATATGTTGGTTCGAGTCGCGTCACGCTCGGGAGTCTCGCCATCACCTTCAGACGTCGCGCTCGATGACGAACCGGGTGAACTCGGCGAGTTGGTCGGCCGGTTCGGGTTCGAGATCGACCGCCGCGAGACTCTCGCGGGCCTCGCGAGCCAGTCGCTCTGCGCGCTCGCGTGCGAAGTCGATACTCCCAGTGCCCTGCAAGATCTCGATCGCCTCCATGATCTCTGCCTCGGTGTTGTCTGCGGCCCAGAGGATCTCTTCGAGGCGTTCGACCTCGTTCTCGGGAGCGTTCTCGACTGCGTGGATGACCATCAGCGTCTTCTTGCCCTCGCGGATGTCGTTGCCGAACTCCTTGCCGAAGTCGCCCGCCTGATCGAGCGTGTGCTCGACGTCGAGGATGTCGTCGCCGATCTGGAAGGCCACGCTCATGCGTTCGGCGTAGTCGGCAACCAGCCGCTCGGTCTCGGCGGATTGGCTGGTCAGAATCGCCGGCAGGCGGGCGACGATCCGGCCGATACAGCCCGTCTTGCACGCGCACATCTCGAAGTAGGCTTGCTCTGAGACCCGCACTTCCTGCTCGTTGTGCCAGCAGATGTCCATCCCCTGACCGAGATGGGTCCGGTTGAGCTCGTGCATCAGCATCTCGTAGGCCTGCAACCGCGTGTCGGCGTCGAAACCGCCGGGGTTGTGCGTGATGATCTTCAGCGGCAGGAAGTACATCGCGTTGCCGGCGTTCAGCGCGATGTCGGTCCCGTATTCGAGGTGTAGCGCCGGGCCGCCGCGTCGCATCGACGCCCCGTCTTCGACGTCGTCGACGATGATCGTCCCGTTGTGGAGGATCTCGGGAATCGCGGCGTACTGGAGATACTCTTCGGGATCCTCGCCGAATGCCTCGAACAGTTTCACCGCGACGATCGCGCGCCAGCGCTTGCCGCCGCGGTCGAGCAACTCCCAGATCGGATCCGCCAGCGCTCGCTGGATCGCCTGTGGGTCGTATCGATACGACGGCGCACCGAAAAACGACGCGAGGTAGTCCTCGTCGATCTCCCGCGGGAGCACCGTCTCGATCGTCTCGTCGATGACTGGCTGCCACGCCTCCAGAACGTCCCGCATACCTCGTCTCTCCTCCCGGTATGCCTAAAAGCCTCCCGCATCGTCCTCTTTCGCCACCGAGAACTGTCACCCAATTGACCGTGGTTTGGGAGCCCTCCCACGGTTGTCGCAGTTATTTTCAGTGTAGTTGCGGATAGATGATGAAAGATATAAATCCCCCTGGGTACGTAAGGTTTTCACATACCGTGGGAGACAGACACGGGACGCCGTCGCGTGGTGGCTGGGCGATCGAGACGGCATGTGCTGGACGCGACTGATTGACCATGAGCAGAGATCTCTTCGACACGGCAGTGTCAGACGACGTGATCGACGGGAATCGTGCAGGAACTGAGACGGTGGCCGGTCCGACTGGAGCGACCCTCGCGGCGTCGGGCGAGACGAACGGTGGCGAACCAGTCGCACTGCAGTACTTCGATTACGACGATACGGTCGGCCCCGACGGCGATCACTGGGAACGGATCACCCGCGAGACGGAGTTGATCGCGCGTTCGGGCTACGACGCGGTCTGGGTCCAACCCCCGATGGAGCCGAACACGCCCGACAGCAACGGCTACAACCCCCGGGACCACCTGACGTGGGACTCGCCGCTGGGCAGCGAGGCCGAGTTCGAGCGGATGGTCGACGCGCTGGGCAACGCCCGCCACGGCGAGGTCGGCGTCTACATCGACGCCATCGTCAACCACACGGCGACCGACGACCCCGGTGGTGGGACCTACGCCCATCTGGACGACCCCGAGTACTACCACCACCCCCACGATGGTGGCCGGACGAAGATGCAGTTGTTCGATCTCTGGGACCTCGATCAAACCCACGAGATGGTGAGTCGGCACCTCCGGGCGTACGTCGAGAAGATCGCCCAGATGGGCTGTGCGGGCGTGCGCTGGGACGCCGCCAAGCACGTCCCGATGTGGTTCTTCGACGAGTACCTCAACGAGTGGGTCGACCAGCACGACCTCTTCCGCGTGGGCGAGGTCTTCGACGGCGACGTCGACTTCCTGGAAGCGTACGTCGACACGGGGATGAACTGCTTCGACTATCCCCTCTTCTTTACCATGCACGACGCCCTTCGGGAGGGCGGCGATATGCGCTGGCTGCAAGGCGTCATCGAGCACGGTGACTGCCTGCTCGGCCGGGACTCCTATCACGCCTCGACGTTCGTCGCGAATCACGACGAGGGGCCGCCGCAGTTGCAGCGGCTGGCCTACGCGTTCATCCTCACGGCCCCGGGCTATCCGATCGTCTACAGCAACCACGCCAACGAGGAAGGCGTCGATTACGCCGCGCCGTGGCTACAGAACCTCGTCTGGATCAAGCGCACGCTGGCGAGCGGCGAGTACTACATTCGCCACGCCGACCGGGATCTGTTCGTCCACGAGCGCCACGGGAACCTCCTGACCGGGATCAACAAGGCCGACGCACCACGGACCGAATGGGTCTACACTGGCTTCGAGGACGAGACGCTCGTCGACTACACGGGCCAGCTCGACGACATCACGACGGCCGAAGACGGCTGGGTCGAACTCACGGTCCCGAAGAACGGCTGGGTCTGCTACGCGCCGGAGTAGTCGATCGGTACTATTCGACCGTTTCGTCGACGATTGCTTCCAGTTCGCTCTGCAGGTGACCGTTCGAGGCGATCACTTCGATCGAGTCGTCTTCGACCCGAGCAGGCCGCTTGCGGACCCTCCCGCCGGCTTCCTCGACGAGCAGGGTCCCGGCGGCGACGTCCCACTCCTGTAGCGAGAGCACGACGTAGCCGTCGGCGTGACCCGACGCGACCTGACAGAGATTGAGGGCCGCGCTCCCGACCCGGCGGAACTTCGAGTCGCGGTCGAGCAACGCGCTGGCGACGTCCCAGTCGATCTGTCGCCGGTCGGCGTGGCGCTCGCTGAGCCGCCCGAAGACGAACGCGCCAGGCAGTTCGTCCTGTTCCGTCACCGACAGCGACAGTCCGTCGAGATCTTCGACACCGCCGATTCCTGCCACGCCGTCGTGGACGAATGCCCCCTCCCCACGGACGCCGTACCACAGACGATCGAGCGCGGCCGGCGGCGAGACGACGACACCCACTTGCGAAGCGCCGTCGACCGCCAGCGCGATCGAGACGCAGTAGTAGGGAAACCCGGTTGCGAAGTTGGCCGTCCCGTCGATCGGGTCGACGATCCATTCACGGCCCTCGCGCGCGAGCGTCTCGCCAGTGCCTTCCTCGCCGACGATGGTGTCGTCGGGGAACCGTTCGCCCAGCACGTCCAGGATCGCGTCCTGACTGGCGTGGTCGGCCGCCGTCACCAGATCGTTGATGTTCTCCTTGGATTCGGTGCCGTCGGCGACCCGGTGGTCGCCGCGGTAGTCGGCCATCGCCTCGATTCCAGCTGCCCCGGCCTCTATCGCGGCGTCGAGTTCGGCCTCGTAGTCCATGCAGGCGCCAGGTGCGCCGTGGGCGAAAGTCCACCGCTTCGGCTCCAGCGTGGACTGTCTAGCGAACGTGTTCGGGGAAATCCTTGGCCAGGAAGCGATCCTACGCCCGCTCGATGAGCCAGCACGTCGACTACCCGGCACTCGCGGCGACCGACGCACCGACGGACCGACCGGTCGAGACGCTCGACGTCCGGTCGCTCGGGCCGCCCCATCCGCTTCGACGGACCCTCGAAACGCTGGCGGAGTTGCCCGAGGAAACTGTTCTGGTCCAGCGTAACGACCGCGCTCCACAGCACCTCTACCCGAAACTCGACGACCGGGGCTACGCCTACGAGACCGTCGAGGGCGAAGAGGCGACGTCGACCGTGATCTGGGACCGATGACGCCTGCGGAGGCCGTTCGGGCGCTGGCGGCGATCCACGACCACGGCGACCAAATCCGCCAGCAGGAACTCGAAATCGCCCTGCAGAAAATCGACGACCTCGACGACGACCAGCGGGCCACCGTCGAAGCGCTCGCCGACCGAATGGTCGAGCAGGTTCTCGAAGCCCCGACCCGCTCGCTGCTGACCGCGGCCGTTGAGAACGACGAGGAGACTGTCGCGACGGCACTGTCGCTGTTCGTCGACGGCGAGTCGGTCGAACGAGAGGCGGACTGTTCGTCACCCGGTAAATCGATCCCCGAGTTCGCCCGCGCCCAGGATTGACTTCCTGTGCACATCCCGAGCCGGCGGCAGACGGCCAGTCCAACATGTTGGTCAAAGGCTGACTGTCACGGCGCTCGATCTCTCGGGTATGGAAGTAGACGATAGCACTCCCGAGAGGGGTCCGACCGAGGAGCGAACGATAACGCCGGTCGTGTACGTGCTCGCTCTCGCTGCGACCACGCTGGGACTCACTCATCACATCGACCACGTCGTTCGAGGCAACCACGTCGGTTGGCCGCTGACGCCCGAAGTCAACCCGTTCACGTACAGTCTCGCGATCTATCCGCTGATCGCGATCAGTCTCTACCTGACAGTTACCGAGCGCGTCGAGGCGGGCTACTGGGCGCTCTTCTTCGCGTTCAGTGCGGGGATGCTCGCCTTCTTTCACGTCAGCCCGTGGGCCGTCGAACCTCCCCAGGACGTCATCGATCCCTACGCGAATCCGCTGGTCGGCTACCTCGCGTTTGCCGTCCTGCTCGTGCTCATCGGGAGCGTGGTGTTCGGCTCGCTGTACATGGCTTCCCTGTGGTATCGGGAGGACGCATGAGTCGACATCCGTCTGTGTCGCCAGCCGGCGAGCCACGACGCCTTTTTCGACCTGGGGGCCGAGATGACAGCACATGGCTCGCGCTCTCGACGCGGGGGACCGTCGGTGATCCGCGCTCGCTTTCGGATCGTCCTGCCTCCGGAGGTCTGGGTCGCCGAGGTCTCGACGACGTACCCCGAGGCGACGTTTCGCCTGTTGACGGGCGTTCCGATAGACGACAGCGCGCTGGAACTGGGCGAGGTCCGCGCCGACGATCCCGGCCCGATCGCCGACGACATCCGATCGCACCCCGACGTCGACGCCTACGACCTCGTCTACGCAGACGAACAGCGCTCGATCGCCCAGTACGAGGTCGACGAACAGGCGCTGTACGACTTTCTGCTGAACTCCTCACTCCCGCCGGAGTTTCCCGTGATCGTCGAGGACGGCGAGATGACCTTCGACGTGACCGCCACTCGCGAACAGTTCGAGGCCTTCGGCGACGCGCTGGACGCGAGTGCCCGCTCCTACGAACTCCTGTCGGTCGTCCACACCGACAGCGACGAACGCCTGCTCACCGACCGCCAGCGCGAGTGTCTGACTCTCGCCCAGCGTCGCGGCTACTTCGCGGTCCCCCGGGAGTGTACGCTCGCCGAGGTGGCCGACGAACTCGATGTCGACAAGTCGACGGCCAGCGAGACGATCCGCCGCGGCACTGCCCGCGTGCTCGAACAGTTCTTGATCGGCCGGGTCTGAGTGTCGGTCTCTCCGATGGACTTGGCCTGCGCTTCAATGGTGATGTCGCCAGATGAGTCAGCTGTGGCGACGCTCGACGCACCGACTGTTGCACCTCCTGCCTGCGGTCGCACTCGGCGTGTTCCTGTACTCGCCGCTCCGGACACTCTCCGAGGCGGTGCTCGTCGCACAGCTGCTCCTGTTCCCATCGCTAGCGCTCTCGGGAGTCCTGTTGTGGAAGGGGCCGCGGATCCGCCAGTGGTTCGGGGAGTGACTCCTCAGAAGTCGTAGAGATCCGTCGAGAGATAGCGTTCGGCGGGATCACAGACGATCGTCGCGACGAGTTCGTCCGGGCGCTCGCGGGCGACCTGGGCGGCGACGTGGACGTTCGCCCCCGAGGAGACGCCGCCGGCGATCCCCTCCTCCTGAGCCAGTCGGCGCGCCATCGCGACCGAGTCCTCCTTCGAGACCGTCCGGACCTCGTCCAGCAGGTCCTGTGCCATAATTTCCGGGACGAACCCCGCGCCGATTCCCTGGATCTCGTGGCTGCCGGCCTCCTCGCCGGAGAGGACCGCCGAGTCTTCGGGTTCGACGGCGATCAGATCGACGTCGCACCCGGCTTCCCGGAAGTACGTACCCACGCCGGTGATCGTTCCACCTGTGCCGACCCCGGCGACGAAGACGTCCAGCTCGCCGTCGGTCGCCTCGTCCAGTTCCGGGCCGGTCGTCCGCCGATGTGCGCTGGGATTGTTCGGGTTCTGGAACTGCTGGGGGACGAAGGTATCCTCGTATTCGGCGGCGAGTTCGTCGGCGCGCTCTATCGCGCCGTTCATCCCGCCGTCGGCGTCGGTGAGTTCCAGTTCCGCGCCGAGCGCTCGGAGTAGCTGGCGACGCTCTTCGCTCATCGACTCGGGCATCGTCAGGATCAGGTCGTGGCCGCGGGCCGCACAGACCGTCGCCAGCCCGATTCCCGTGTTGCCACTCGTGGGCTCGATTACGACCGTCTCGTCGGTGATCTCGCCGGCCTCGGCAGCCGCATCGAGCATCTCTCGCGCGATCCGGTCCTTGACTGAATAGGGGTTGAACGACTCCAGTTTCACCAGGAGATTCGGCGCGATAGCGTCGACTCGCACCAGCGGTGTCTCTCCGATCAGTTCCGTCACGTCGGCTGCTACTCGCATCGTCTGTTCGTTCCGGGACTGTTCGGCTTGCCTTCTCTCCCTCAGTATCAGGGGTCGTTTTGTCGGATCGATCGAGCAGGCCCGCACGACAGCGGTCTGCTCAATCGGCGCTCACGCCGGCGACAACAGTTCGTCGAGTAGTTTCGACTGCGCTGCGGCGAGATGCTCAGTAAAGGTCGAGGGTTCGATCCCGAGTTCGGTCGCCACGTCGGTCGCGTTCGCGCCGCGGGGATAGGCGAAGTAGCCCATCTCGTAGGCCGTCTCGAGCACCTCTCGCTGGCGGTCGGTCAGCCGCGAGCGATCGACCGGGACGATGTCTTCGGTCCCCTCCGCATCGCCGTCGATCTGCAGGAGATACCGGATTCGGACTGTCCCGTAGTGCTCGCGGAGTTCGGTCACCAGATCTCGGAGGGCGGTGAGATCCGCCAGGTGCAGTTCGAGGACGAGCAAGCCTTCTTCGGCCCGGACCTCCGCGATCGGCGTGTTCCGACGCTCGACGTACTCACAGATACAGTCGCTGACGCGCTGATCGAACTGATAGACCGTCGCCGAGTCGTACTCGAACAGCGGTTCCAGGTCGCCGTCGAACACGTCGGGGTCGTGCTCCCCGCTGACGGTGAACTGTTCGGTCGCCCCGCCCGCCCCGTCGTCGGCTCGCCGAACCGACGAGACCGAGCCCTCGACCCCCTCGGAGAACCCCGCGACGGGACAGGCCTCGGCGGCCGGGAGTTCCAGTTCCGCTCGCATCCCAGTCATTGTATCTCAGTATCGAGCGTCCCGGCCCATAACCGCCGCGCGCGTTCCCAGCGCGTGGGAAGCGGAGCATTTCGCCGGTTGTGTCGAGAGCGGCCTTCCGATCGCAGACGGAACGGATTTTTTGTCGGCCGCGGCCGAACGCTGCGGCATGGACCTGACGCAGTTCGTCGACGGGATCGTCCACGAGCCGACCCAGATCGAGGGTCGCGGACTCGATCTCACAGTCGCCGAAATCTACGAGATCGACGCCCCCGGTCGCGTCGACTTCGGTGGTGGCGAACTCGAGCCCGCCGACCTCGAACCGCACGATCGAACCCTCCGCAACCCCGAGGACGACTACGAGTGGTGGCACCTCGACGCGGGACAGTACCTGCTGGGATACAACGAGTCCCTCGCGCTGCCCGAGGACATGATCGCGACGATTCAGGTGCGCGAGGCCGTCCGCGAGCGGGGTGGCTCTCACCCGACGCTGTCGCTCGCGGAACTCGGCCACGTCCCGCTGTCGGTCGGTGGCGCGGGTCTTCGCATCAAGGAGAACGCCCGCGTCTCGACGCTGACGGAGATACGGCGTCGCTGAGGTCCTTCTCCGTCAGGGGCTGGCAGTGCCAGCGTGGTTCGACGGGCTTTTTAAGCGCGACTGGCAGATTACAGGCATGGCAGATTTCACCGTCGCCGTTGCCGACCCCGACAGCGGCGTGACGTACCAGATCGACGTCGACGGACAGGACGCGAACCGATTCATGGGCCGAGAGATCGGCGACGAAGTCGACGGCGGTGCCGTCGGCCTCGACGGCTACACTCTGGAGATCACCGGCGGCTCCGACACCGCGGGCCGACCGCTCCGCGGCGACGTCCGCGGTCCCGACCTCAAGTCCGTTCTCCTCGAAGGCGGCGTCGGCTACGAGCCCTCGCGTGACGGCGAGCGCAAGCGCGTGACCGTCCGCGGTCGCGAGATCAGCGACGAGGTCCGCCAGATCAACGCCAGCGTCGTCGCTCGCGGCAGCACCGACGTCGACGAACTGCTCGGCGAGTCCGAGGACTAGGGATCGATGGCCGACCGAATCGCCAGCGACACCGAGAGCGTCGCGACTCACCGGCTCACGATCGAGACGGTCGGCCGCACCTCCCGCCCGCGACTCGAACTCCCGGCCGAACTCGACCTCGAAGCGGGCGACGTCGTCCGCCTGACTCTCGACGGCGGGGAGTACCACGCCCGCGTCGAGTCGAATCTCGACGGCGCACTCGAACTCCGCGGCGCGTTCGACAACACCAGACTCGCCCGGAGCGACGACGGCGAAGACCGCCTCGCCGCGTGGGTCGACGACAGCGGCGTCGACCCCGGCCGGTCGGTGTTGCTCGACGTCCTGACCGAGGGCTATCACTACGGACTCCGCGAACCCGGCGAGCGCGTCGTCTACACCGCCCGGGATCCACCGGACGACTCGCTGTCGCGCATCGCCGACTCCCTCGAAGAGTAGCGCCGTCCCGATTTTCTCGACTGATAGTGGCGCGAAACGCTCAATATTCGCCCTGTCCAAGACGGGTGTAGAGCGGCGAATGTCGGAATCCATCATCGCGGACTTCGTCGGATCGTTCAACTCCGAACAGTCCGCGCGCGCCGAGCCCGTCAAAGGTCGGATCCTCCTCAGTCAGAAGCGACTGGTTCTGGCTTCGGACAAGGGCAAGACACAGATTCCGCTCTCGTCGATCTTCGACGTCGCCGTGGGGCAGGTCCCCGACGAACTCGGCGACTTCTTCAACGCGACCGTCACGGTCGCGTTCGAGCGCAACGACAACCGATACATCGCGGCGATCGAGGCCGAAGACGGCACCATCGAGAAGTTCAACTCCGTGCTGTTCAAGGCGCTGCTCAACGGGACCGAATCGACGGTCAAACACCCCGCTCGGATCGGCGGCCGGGTCACGGGCGCGGAGTTCACGGCGGCCAAACTGTTCTTACAGCCTCGCGAGATCGAGTTCCGGCGTGGGGAGAACTCCTTCCGGATCACACTCTCGACGGTCACCGGCTTCGAGCGCTTGACCCGGGAGATAGCCGGCTCGAATCGACCGGTCCTGGCGGTCAAACACAACCAGGGCGGGCAGTCGGTCCTCTCGCTGGCGGCGCTGCCGTCCGAACGGAAGATGAACGTCCTCGGGCGGTACCTCCGCCGTGAGTACCGTGAGGTCATGGAGGAGATTCGAGATATCGAACTCTCGAAGGCGGAAAAAGAGATGTTGGTCGCTATCTATTCGTCGGGTGATTTCGATGGGCTGCCACTGGCGTCGATTCTGGGCAAGGAGGGCAGCGAAGTCGAGATGTTGCGCAGTCAGATGGCGAGCAAAGGCCTCGTCGTCGACGGCGAGGATGGTCTCCAGTTGACTCCTGCGGGCCGCGTGGTTGTCAACAACCACATGGAAGACATCAACGCCTAGGCGAGCCGTCGCCGCCCCTTCTTGGCCAGCGAGACGAGACTGGCGAGGACCATCAGTCCACCGACGCCCATCAGTCCGTAGTGGATCGCCTTCCGTTCGAGTCGGTCGCCCTGCAGGTAGCCCGCCAGGTAGGCCGTCTCCGGGTCGTCCGGGTCGACGTCGGCCTCGACGGTGTTGCCTGCGGCCCACTGCTCGGTCGCAAGCAACTCCGCGCGTTCGCGCCTGTCGACAGTGTAGCTTTCAGCACCGGCTTTGACGTTCGAACTGGTGTAGGTTTGCCCGTCGACTGTGTACTCGTAGGTCACCCTGATCACGAACTGTCGGTCCGATCCACTACCACGCTGCGTGTAGTCGGATTCGAGCACCGTCGCGTTCATTTTCACGGTCTCGTCTGCCCCGGGCATCTCCGACTGCAGGTGCAGGCCACCGTAGATCAACCCGCCGCCGATGAGCACGAACACGAGGATTCCCCACAGTGTCGTCTGACTGTCCTCGTCTCCCTTGTCGCCGTCTGACTCTCCTGACTCCGTAGTCCCCCAGTTGTCTCCGTTTGCCTCCTCGTCGTCCGCTGTCCCCCACCTATCGTCGTCTGCGCCGTCCTCGTTCTCGCGGGACATACAACTGTCTATCTGAATGATCTGTCTAAAAACCCAGGGACGGATCGCAGCGAACGCTGGACGAAACGCTGACCCACCTCACCCCTGCATCTCGACGAACCTCACGCCACCGTGATCTTCCTGATCGAGCGTCCCGTCCTCGCGTTTGACGGCCCGAACGAGCGTCTGATGACCGCGGCCCAGTGGCGCGAGCAGAATCCCCCCCGGACGGATCTGTTCGATCACGTCCGCCGGGAACTCCGGCGCGGCACAGGTCAGATACGCCCGGTCGTAGGGGGCGTGTTCGGTCCACCCGTCGTGGCCGTCGCCGGCTCGGACAGAGACCTCGTCGTAGCCCAGGTCGGCCAGCCGTCGGCGGGCCTCCCCGGCGAGGCTGTCGTGATACTCGACGCTGTAGACGTTCTCGGGGCCGACGAGTTCGGCCGTGACGGCGGCGTGATAGCCACACCCGGTCCCGATTTCGAGCACCCGTGTCCCGGGATCGAGTTCGAGCAACTCGGCCATGATCGCGACCATGTGCGGGGCGGAGATGGTCTGGCCCTCCCCGATCGGTAGTGGACGGTCGTCGTAGGCGTATTGCTGCTGATTGTCGGGGACGAACTCGTGTCGCGGGACGGCGGCCATGGCGTCGAGGACGCGCTGGTCGTCGACGCGCGTTCGGAGCCCTTCCAGCAGGCGTTCGCGCCGGTCCTCGCGGCCGTCGTCGCGCCCGACCATCATCACCACGCCGACCAGGCGGTCGACGTCTCGTCTCTGAGCAGCAGTCGCTTGACGTCCTTCGCGAAGGCCATGTCGCCGTCGTGGTCGAGTTTCTCGTGGTTGTAGCCGTGGGCGTCGTCTCGCAGGTGGACCCCCTCGACGGTGAACTCCAGGTCGCCCAGTTCGTCGGTCTCGCCGACGACGAACTCGTAGTCGCCGGGGACGTGGACGGTCTCGCTCCGGGTCCCCTCGCGGTCGCCGCCTTTCGGATGGAGGGTCGCGTTGACGCTGACGTTGCCGACGGCGCGGGTCCAGATCGTTCGGACGTCTTCGGCGGGGGCCTCTTCGACTCTGGCTTCGTCGAGTTCGAGGCTAGTGATCCGGACGGTCATGATCGCCTGCTCGGTGTCGAGCAGGAACTCCTCGCCGACGGCCAGCACTTCTTCGGCCGGCACGTCGGCGCTGGCCTTGAACGAGTCGCCGTCCTGGGAGACGACGACGTCACGCTGGATGGTCGTCTCCTCCGGGAGGGTGGTCTTGTGGACGTGATCGCACTCGGTACAGCGAACGGTGGCCTGGCCGCCGTCGCTCAGTAGCTCGTGGACTGTTTCGCGCTCGGGTGAACAGGCCGGACAGGGAATGCCGACCCGCTCTGTAGACGCAGTCATACCCCGAGATACTCGACCGGCGCATAAAAGCCGTGTGACCGGCGCTGTCCGAGGTTACTGCTCGGCGCCCGGCAGATAGATGGTTACCGTCGTGCCGTCGTCGACGTCGGCCGCGACGCGACCGCCGACGCTGGTGGTGACCCAACTGACCAGCGACAGCCCCAGCCCGCTGCCGTGTTCCAGGGGTGTCTCGGACCCTCGGTTCAGAATTGCTTGTTCGTGCTCGGCCAGGCCGGGGCCGTCGTCGCCGACGGCGATGCGAACGTCGCCCGTCTCGTCGGTGTCGACCCGGACGCTGATCGCCGGATCGCTGCCGGCGTGTTCGAGTGCGTTCTCCAGCAACTCTGTGACGGCCAGGTCGAGCCGTGCAGGGACGAGTGCCCGCGCCGTCGAGGGTGTCTCGACCTGTACTGTCCCGGCTTCGAGACCCTCTCGACACGACTCGATGGCCGATTCGACGACTGGCACGACGTCTCGCTGTTCCGGAGCGGGCTGTTCGTTGACGGCCGTCTCGAGATCGTGGGCTGTCTCACTGAGTGCTGCCAGTTCCGTGGCTGCGGCCTGGATCGTCCCTGCAGCCTCGCTGGCCTGCCCCGACAGCGTCTCCGAGAGGTGACTCGCCTGGCCGAGGATGACGTTGGTCTTGTTCCGGAGGTTGTGCCGCAACACGCGATTGAGGACGCTGATGAGACGCTCGTGACGGGCGCGTTCGGTCACGTCACGCTGAAAGCCGACGAAGTGGGTCACATCCCCGCGCTCGTCTTCGACTGGCGTGACCGTCACTTCGTTCCAGAACGGCGTCCCGTCGGCGCGGTAGTTCAGCAACTCGGTCGTGATCGGTTCCTGCTCGCTGATCGCCGTCCGTAGCTCTTCGACGGCTTCGGGATCGGTGTTCGGGCCCTGGAGGAACTGACAGTTCTGCCCGAGTGCCGTCTCCGAATCGTACCCCGTGAGATCGGTGAACGCGTCGTTGACGTAGACCAGCGGCAGCCCCTCCTCGGCCGCGGCGATCGAGACGCCGATCGATGCGGTGTCTATCGCCCGGTTCTTGACACGCAGTTCCCGTTCGCGTTCCCGACGCTCACTGATGTCCCGGACGATGGCCTGGACGTACTCCTCGCCGTCGAGCGTGACCATTGTCGCGCTGATCTCGACCGGAACGTGGCTCCCGTCGCGGTGCTCGATTTCGAACGGCGTTCCGTCGTCGAAGCGCGAGCGCGTCTCGACGCCGTCGAAGCCACCTTCGAACAGTTCGCGATATCGGTCGGTCGCTCCGGCGGGCTGGAGGTCTGTGGAGACACGCCCTTGGAGCGCCGATTCGTCGTAGCCTGTGAGCGAGGCCGCGGCCGCGTTTGTCTCGACGATCCGGCCGTCTTCGGTGTCTGTCAGCAAGATCGCGTCGGGCGCGGCAGCCAGCAGCGACTCGTACTTCTGTTCGCCCCGTTCGATCTCTCGGTCGCGTTCGTCGAGACGCCGTTCGTGACGCCTGGATTCGATCTCCCGACCGAGCAGTCGTGCCACGAGTTCGACGAAGGCCCGCTCGGCGGCGTCGAACGACCGCTCACGCGGCGCTTCCGAGACGAAACAGACGGTCCCGTAGGTGTCGCCTTCGACGAAGATCGGTGTCCCGAGATAGCAGGCGATTCCCTGCTCGATATACGCTGGGTCGTCCGCCCAGCCCTCGCTGATCGCGTCCGACACAGCGAGGGGCTCGTGTTGCTCGATCGTCTGCCGACAGAACGTCTTCGACTGGTCGATCTCCATCCCGACCGGGACCAGTTGCTCGCGGCCGACGCTGGCGACGATTTCGTGTGTCTCACCGCCGTCGACGATCCGCTCGACGTGTCCGTTCTCGACGCCGAGGTACTCACGGCCGATCTCCAGGGCCCGATCGCGCTTTTCGGCCAGTGGGAGTGCCTCGTCGTCGAAGGCCTCGTACAGACGACGGCGGCGACGGTCGGCGTCCGTGTTCCGATCTTGCTGGGACATCGTGTGAGAAGTGATGCTGTGTTATTTCGTTCGGTCTCGCACCACTCATAAGGTGGGCCCAATTGATTAGGGACGCCTGTACTCGTCCCGAACATACAGGGTCTGTCGGTCCATTGAGAGAGACGTGTACGCCCAGTTGGTCGTCGCTGGATCGCTCGCTGCTGGGGTCGGGACGCTGTATCTGGTCGCCCGTCTCTGGCAGTACCGCGAACGTCCGGGGGCGCGTCTCTTTCTGGCGGCCCTGAGTATGCAGGCTATCTTCTGTTTCGTCTACGGGGCCGGGCTGCTGGTGTTCGATCCACTGCTTCGGCGGGTCATGGAAGCTGTCGTGTTGCTGGCACTGCCCTGGATGGCGGTGCTGTTTCTGGGTTTTGCCTTCGGGTACACCGGCCGTGGACACTTGCTCCGGAGCGTCTGGTACGGTATCCCGCTGGCGACTGCCGGGATATTCACGGTCGTCGTCGCCACGACGTCGTATCACGGCTTGATCTGGCAGGACTTCGACATCGTCCGGATCGGAGACGCTGCTGGCGCACAGTACACCCACGAGCCGGCGCTGTTCGTGATGACGGCGTTCGCCGTGCTCTGGGTCGTCCTCGGGACGGTCCTGCTGTTCGATACCGTCTTCAGCTACGGGCCGCTGTTCCGCGGGGAGGCCATCGCTGTCGGAGTCAGTCCGCTGTCGCCGGGTGTGGTGGCGCTGCTGTGGCTGTTCGAGGTCGGGCCACAGCCGGTCACCGCGATCAATCTCACGGCGGTCGCGTTCCTGCCACACGTCGCCCTGGACGGCTACGCGTTCGTCAAACGCGACATGTTCGAATTCCTCCCGGGAACGAGGCGTGCGGGCGAGCAGGCGGCGATCGAGGATCTGGCCAATCCAGTCCTTATCGTCGATACCGACGGCCGGATCGTCACGCTGAACCCCGCGGCCGAATCGCTGATCGATCTGGACGAGGAGGCCGCACTCACGCGCCAGCTGGGCGACGTGCTCGACGCCACAGTCGATCCGGCGGCTGACGAGCAACGGATCGCTCTCAGAAGTGACGGCAAGCGCCGGGAGTACCTGGTCGTCCCCGCGGAGTTGACAGATACTGCCGGCGGACAGGTCGGATATACGCTGCTCTTTCAGGACGTCACCGAAGCCATCGAGCGCGAGCAGCGACTGACGGTGATGAACCGCATTCTTCGACACAACCTCCGCAACGACCTGAACGTCGTTCACGGCTTTCTGGAGGCGGGTCGCGAACGCGTCGACGACACCGAGACCAGCCAGATGCTGCGGCGGGCCTCCCGCAAGACCGACGAACTGGTTTCGACCGGTGAGAAGGTCCGGGACATCGAGTCGACGATCGGCGACGCCGGGACGCGATCGACGTTTGACCTCGGCTCACAACTTCGGGCGATCGCTGACGACGCCGAACGCGATTCCGGTGGTGTGGTCGAGCGCACAGTCCCCGACGCTGTCGAGGTCCGGGCCGATCGTGACGTGTTCGAACTGGTCGTCGCCAACCTGCTGGAGAACGCGCTCGTCCACGCCGCCGAAGATGGGGAACCGATTGCGCTGTCGGCGACAGCCAGCGAAGACGCGGTGACGATCACCGTCGCCGACGACGGACCGGGGATCCCCGACAACGAACTGGAGACCATCGAACGAGGCACCGAAACCGACCTCGTCCACGGCAGTGGCCTGGGGCTGTGGATCGTCACCTGGGGTGTCCGCCACCTCGGCGGTGACGTCGCGTTCGACAGCGACGACGACGGGACGACGGTGCGGGTGACGATCCCCCGGGAAGCGTAGCCGTCGTCCTTCGAGGTGGTCGAGTAGTCGATACCCCCGCTATTGGGGGTCGCTCGGGCACTGCCGGACAGGCTCGGTCGGGGCCGGCAGACGCGGTCCGAGAGGCCGGAAGCGCCCCAACTGTCGACGAATCGATCGCCGGGGCGTTCCCAGCCGCTGGGAAATCGGCGTTCGTTTACTATTGATAGGTCCCTTCTCCCAGTGAGGAGCATCTCGAACACCCATACATATGGGGGCCACACTATGCCAGACGAATGGAACATAGTCGTTTGCGTCAAGCAGGTACCCGACGCGGACGACGTCTCGATAGATCCCGAGACTGGACGGTTGAATCGATCCGACGCCGCGGCCGTGTTGAACGCGCCCGACTACAACGCGGTCGAGGCGGCACTGGAGCTACGCGAAGCTGTCGGCGGCACCGTGACGGCCCTGTCGATGGGGCCGCCGACCGCCGAGGCCGTGCTGCGGGTCGCCGTCGGGATGGGTGCCGACGATGGCGTCCTGCTCTCGGATCCTGCCTTCGGTGGCAGTGACACGTGGCCGACGAGCCTCGCGCTCGCCCGCGCGGCCGACGAACTGGACGCCGACGTCGTCATCGCCGGCGAGGAGTCGACCGACTCCTCGACGGGACAGGTCCCGCCGGGGATCGCGGCCCACAACGGCTGGGCGCAACTGACCTACGTCGAGGGTCTCGAACCCGCGCCTGGGGAGGATCGACTGATCGCAAAGCGTGACGTCGAGGGCGGCTACGAGCGCGTCGCGGCTGACCTTCCCGTGGTCGTCGCGATGGGATTCGGCGAGAACAAGCCCCGACCCGCGGGCCTGCACCGCAAGATCTACGCCGAGACCGACTTCGAACCCGAGACCTGGACCGCCGAGGATCTGGGCGTCGAAGACGAGGTCGGCCTCTCGGTATCGCCGACGCAGGTCGGCGGCATGGACACGGCCGACCCAGTGCCGCGAGAGCAGGAGGTCGTCGAGGAGACCGACGAGCTGGCCGAACAGATCGCGGAGGTGCTGTAGATGCCCGGTGGAGACAGCGGCGTCGACGTCGAGCAATACGACGACGTCTGGGTCTTCGTCGAACAGCACGACGGCGAGGTCGCAGGCGTCGCCTGGGAACTGCTCACCAAGGGGCGAGACCTGGCCGACCAGCGCGAGGAAGACCTCGTCGCCCTCGTGATGGGCGAGGATCTCGACGAGACGTCGATCCCCGAGGAGTGTATCGCCCGCGGCGCCGACCGCGTGCTCGTCGCCGACGACCCGGTGTTCGAGCCCTACAGATCCGATCCCTACGGCGAGCAATTTCGGTATCTAGTCGAGGAGCGCAAGCCCGCCATCGCGCTGATCGGCGGGACCCACACCGGTCGCGACTTCGCCGGTCGCGTCGCCGTGCCGAACCACGCCGGACTGACCGCCGACTGCACCGAACTGGAGATGGAAAACGGCCGCTACGAGATGCGCCGGCCCGCCTTCGGTGGCGACGCGCTGGCGACGATCATCTGCCCGGACCACCGCCCGCAGATGTCGACCGTCCGACCGGGCGTGTTCCCGACCGCCGAACCCGACGACGACCGAGAGGGCGAGGTGATAGAGGTTGAGGTCGTTGTCCAAGAGGAGGAGACGATGACCGAGGTGCTCGAACGCGAGGTCGGCGACGTCGCCGACATCACCGACGCCGAGGTCGTCGTGGCCGGCGGGATTGGCGTCGAGGGCGACTTCGAGCCGCTGTGGGACCTCGCGGAGGTGCTCGGCGGCACCGTGGCAGGGACTCGCGACGCCGTCGAAGAGGGCTGGATCGAACCCGCGCGGCAGGTCGGCCAGACCGGCAAGACCGTCCGGCCGGATCTGTACATCGCGGCCGGGATCTCGGGTGCGATCCAGCACCTGGAGGGCATGGACGACAGCGAGACGGTGATCGCGATCAACACCGACCCCAACGCCCCGATCTTCGACAACGCCGACTACGGGATCGTCGCCGATCTCCACGAGGTGATCCCCGAACTGATCGCGTACTTCAGTGAGGACAGACAGGAGGTGCCAGCATGAGCGAGAGCGAGATGCAGCGGACGGGCACCGAGGCGCCGAACTACGACGACCGCTACGACGCCATCGTCGTCGGCGCGGGCCTGGCCGGCTCGTCGGCCGCGCTGACGCTCGCCCGGCAGGGGTACGATCCGCTTATCATCGAGCGCGGCCCCTCGCCCGGGACCAAGAACGTCTTCGGTGGCGTCCTCTACACCCCGCGGATCCGCGAACTGACCGACTTCGAGGACGCGCCGAAGGAACGCTACGTCGCAAAGAAGACCTACAGCATGCTCAGCGAGGAGGGCGACGAGACCTCGATGTCCATCGCCCCGTCCTCCTGGCGCGAGGAACCGCACAACGACTCGTGGATGGTCCTGCGGCGGGACTTCGACGAGTGGTTCGCCGAGCAGGCCGTCGAGGAGGGTGCCACTCTCGTCACGGAGACGACGGTGACGGACCTCATCGAAGAAAATGAGGAGGTCGTCGGCGTCCGGACCGACCGCCCGGACGGTGAGATCCGCGCGCCGATCGTCGTGCTCGCGGAGGGCGCGAACTCCCTCGTGAGTGAAGGCGCGGGTCTCAAACAGCAGGACAGCCGCGACAACGTCGCCGTCTCGGTCAAGGAGGTCCGCAAGTACGACCGCGATACGATCGAAGATCGCTTCCACCTCGACGGGCAGGCCGGACTCGCCGCGCACTACTTCGGCGACGGCGCGGTGGGCGACGCAGTCGGCGGCGGCTTCCTCTACACGAACAAGCGCACCGTCTCGATCGGCGTCGTCTACTCTATCGAGGACGCCGCCCACTCCGACAAGACGCCGGACGAAGTTCTGGAGGAGTTCAAACAGCACCCCGCGGTCGCGCCGCTCGTTCGGGGCGGCCGGATGCTCGAATACTCCGCTCACGCCATCCCGGAGGGCGGGCCGGACTCGATGCCTGAACTCGTCCACGACGGCGCGGTCATCGTCGGCGACGCCGCCGGGCTCGTCCTCAACAGCGGGATCCACCTCGAAGGGACGAACATGGCCGTCGAGAGCGGCTATCACGCCGGGCAGGCTATCTCCGACGCGCTCGAGAACGGCCGGACCGACGCGGCCGCGCTGGCGAGCTACGAGACCGAACTTCGGAATTCCTACGTCGTCCAGAACCTCGATCACTACGGCTGGTTCATGGACACCGCGGCCGCCGAGCAGGAATTCCTGTTCGACGATCTTCCGCGCGCGCTCGGGCAGGCGGGCGAGGAGTACTTCAAGATGGACGACACCCCCAAGGAGGAGCACGTCTCCGAGGCGAAACAGCGAATCCTGACCGCGACCGGCGGCTGGTTCGGCGCGGCCAAGAAGGCCTGGAAGTTCCGCAAGATGCTGTCATAACTATGAGCAAAGCACAAACCACTCCCAAAGTTCCGGACACGCCCGACGTCGAGAACGCATCGATCGAAGACCGCCTGTACACGGTCAAGTACAAGGACAGCGGCGAGAGCCACCTCGGGATCACCATTCCGGGGATCTGCGACGAGAAGTGTACGACCTACGAGTGTACGAACGTCTGCCCCGCCGACGTCTGGCGGGCCGAGGAGGGCGGCGTCCCGACCATCGCCTACGAGAACTGCCTCGAATGTGGGAGCTGTCGGTTCGCCTGCCCGCACGGCAACGTCGAGTGGGAGTATCCCGAGACTGGAAATGGGGTCTCCTACAAGTACGGATAGGACCGCCGAAGCGGGACTCCGTACAACTGAGTCTGGACTCGATAAGAGACCCGAGAGAATCGGCAGCTGACACGATGTAGACCTGGACGGGAGATGTTTTCCACGGCCCCTACGGCCTGTTCTATGTGGTTCACGAACCGCGATTACCCGCGGTCCGTTACTTGACCTTCGCGCCCGTCCGCCATGGCGGACGAGTTCCGGGCCGTTGCGGTCCTCCTTCGAGGCGTTCACCTCTTGCCCCTGTTACAGGGTCTTCGGTTTTGCCTCTAACCTGATTCAACCCATCCTGATGGATGGACCGAGTCAAGTCGTCCAGTGTATCCTCGCGCCGTCTGCCTGGAGTTTGGTGTATGTTACCAAGGAGCATAAATCTTACTCCGGTGATCGACTGTCGAGGAGGTCTCCTCTTCGAACTCCGGAGCCCGCATGCTGGCCTGGGAGAAACGCGGACGCTCTCGTACTGATTTCTGGGAACCAGTTCCGATGCGACCGCACGACGTCGTGCGGTCGCACCACCGAATCCGTTACAGAGCACCCACTATCAGTCGTCCGCGACGGTCGGCACGGGGGTCTCCGAGATCGGCGTGGGGGCCTCGGACACCGGCGTCCACTCGCGTTCGCCCTCGTAGTGGAACGCACGGTGGTCTTTCTGGGGGTCGACGACCGTCAGCGCGAGCCAGCCGTTGTCGAGAAGCGACGCGACTTCCTCGTGCTCGGCCAGGATCTCGGTGACGCGCTCGACCGGCGCGTGGATCACCGTCGAGAGGCGCAGCGGCTGGTGGTACGGTTCGTCGTCGGCGCTCATCAGCGACTGCAGCGGGAGGCCAGTCATCAGGTCGCCGCCGTTGCCCTGGTAGACGCCGACGTTACCGACCGGATTCTGGGTCACCTTCGAGCCGCTGCCGTAGACGGCGTTGTCGACGGTCGCGAAGTAGTACTGGCTGTTGATCCACTGGGTGACGACCATCGGACCAGTGATGATGGCTTCGAGCGCCTCCCCGTCCGAATCGGTCGACCAGTCGTACGAGTGCAGGAACGAGCGCCCGTCGAGATCCAGCCCGCCGGTCAGTTCGCGCGGCCCGATCACGAAGCCGGCGTTGCCGGCCAGCCCCCACTCCGGGCGGGTCTCGGCCCAGTCGGCGGCGCGGCGGTGGGTCTCGCGGACTCCGGAGTCGGCCTCGGCGTCCATGTCGTCGGCGCGCTCGGCGGCAGCCCCGGCGCGTGCGACTTCCAGATCCGCACGGAGCTGTTCGACGTCTGCGTCGTGGGATTCGGGGACGTCGCTGTCGTAGAGGTCGACCTCGTCGGTCGTCGTGTTGTGCTCGGCCGCGAGGAAGACGGTGTCCTCGGGCACGTCGATCCCGCGCTCGCGGAGCTCGCGCTTGACCGCGTCGTCGTTGCAGATGGCCGCGAGCACGCGGGCGTTCGGGCCGCCAGGGTTGCCGGCGCAGGCTCCACAGTCGAGACTCGAGTCGAACGGATTGTTCGTCGTCTCGCTGGCGTGGCCGGTGAACACGACGAGGCGCGCGAACTCCTCCCACCCCATCAGTTCGAAGGCGGTCGCGGCGTACTCGACCTTTTCGTCGAGTGTGAGTCCGGCACGGAGATCGTGGACGGCGTCGGGATTGTAGTCGATGCGGGGCTGGCAGACCTCCTGGTCGTCGGGGACGCGCTCGTCGGTGGCGTCGAAGACGTCGTGGACGCGGTCCGGGACGAGCGTGCGCGCGGTCAGTGCAGCCCCGTAGCCCGCACCCGCGCTCTCGACGAAGCTGAACGCGGTCGCGCCGTTGGCCTTGAGGCGCTTGACCGCCGACTTCGTGGCGTCGAGCGCCCCGTGCCAGCGGTCGTAGTCGGCCTTGGCGTCCTCGTTTGTCGGATGATCGCTGATACGGTGCTGGGCGTCGAGAATGGGCGGGCAGGCGTCGACGGAGACGTCAGTGTCGTGGCCCTCGTGGCGCATCGGGATCCCGAAGAAGCCGGCGTAGCCGTGGGTCTCGTAGTTGCCGGCCGCTTCGAGATGGCGGCGGATGATCTCCGAGCGCGTGTCGATACAGAAGACTAACTGAGCGTCCGGATGCTGATCGTCTTCCGCGTCTGCGAGCGACTCGCTCGCGTCGGTGAGCGAGTCGACCAGCTCCGTGCGATAGGACTGCTCCCAGGCCGTCAGCCAGACCTCGGCAAGTGGCAGGTCCTCGTCGTTCGTGCCGTGGTCGCTCGCGTCGTCGTCTTCGGGCGGTGCCAGCGGCGCGTCGAAGGCGTCGGCGAGGCTCAGTCGAACGGCGAGGTAGCCGGCGAGCGTGATCGGATAGTTCGATTGCCAGTCGCTCTCGTCGGCCGCGCGCTGTTTGAGATAGCCCGTCCAGCCAGGCAGTGCCGCGAGCTGGAACTCGAAGATGTCGCGCCACTGGCCGACCGGATACTCCGCGAGACGCTCTCTGATCGCGCCGACTGGATCCTCGGGCAGGTCGGCGATCGCTTCGGCGTCGGGAATGTCGCCGTCGTGGGGCGCGACGGTCGTGAACGCCCCGTAGAAGCCCTGCTCGCGGTTGGGCATCGACCACTCGGCCGTCCCCTGGTCGAGGAAGGCTGCCAGCCACTTCGTCAGGACTGCGTCGACGTGGTCCGTGGCCGTCGTCGAGCTCTCGACCGTGTCGGACTCGCGCTGGGCGTCGGCCATCGTCTCCAGGGCTGCCTCGGGATCTGAGTCGTAGCCGTGCTCGGATAGTTCCGAGCGCAGGATCTCGGGATCGATCTGGCCGGACTCGAACGCCCGACGGAACACCTCGGGACTCGGGTAGCCCTCGCCGCCCAGGAGGCGTTCGGCGTCGGCGACGGCCTCGTGGAAGGGGCGGTCCTCGAACCCGGCGAGGGGGTTGGCCGTCACGAACGAGTGGAGTGGCCAGACCGACCCGACCGCGTCTGCTGCCTCGTCGATACTCGATTCGATCGCGTGTTCAGTACTCATTGTAATCCTCCGTACACGTCAGCAGGGTCTGCGACGGCGGCTGGCTCGCGTTCAAAAGCGCCACGTAGAGGCGCTGACTGTGCTTGTAGACGCCGGTTTCGATGGCGAGATAGACCGCGAGGAACGCGGCGGCGAGCAGGCCGTGGAACAGGGTCAGTTCGGCCTGGTAGCCGACCGCGGGCAGGCCGGCCAGCAGACCCTCGATCACGTGATAGAATCCGGCGTAGATCGCGATCGCCGGGAGTGCAACCAGCGGGACGCCGCCGTAGCGAATCGTGGCGGGCGCTGAGGTGTGCGTGACGATCTCGCGCGTCGCGTGCAGCACGGTCAGCACGACGACGAACGTCAGCAGGAGCCCGCTCCCGAGTTTCGTCCCCTTGCCGGTGAGGAACGCGAACAGCGCTCCACCTACGAGCCCGGTGGCGGTGATCACTGCGAGACCACCGACGCCAGTCGAGCCGGCTGCCTTCGACTTCGTCGGTGACGTGTGCTCGACCTGCTCGCCCGAGGCGAGGAACTGGTAGGCCTTGTAGAAGCCGTGCAGGATGAGGTGAGTGACCGCGGCCGCGAAAAAGCCCAGGCCGGCCTGCATGAGCATGAACCCCATCTGGCCGACCGTCGAGCAGCCCAGTTTGCCCTTGACGTCCGTCTGGACGAGCTTCAGGAGCTTGCCGCCCAGGGCGCTTGCTGCCCCGGCCAGGACGATCACCAGCATGACGGTGGCGTCGACGGTGACGACTGGCGCGAACCGGACCAGCAGGATGCCGCCGGCGTTGACGAACCCGGCGTGCATCAGCGCCGAGGCCGGCGTGGGCGCAGTCATCGAGGAGAGCAACCACGTGTGAAACGGGAGGAGGGCCGACTGGACCATCGCCGCGAGAACGAGCGCGCTCGCGGCGACCAGCACGATCAACGAGGAGTCTCCGAGGGCAGCAGCGATTCCCGAGACCGTCGTCGCGCCGGTGTGGACCCACAACGCCGCGAGCGCGACCGCGAGGAGCGCGCTACTGGCAAGGAAGTATCTGCGTGCGAGCGCGGCTGCGGCCTGGGCTTGCGGCCAGCCCTCGACCGTTCCGATCAGGCTGGCCATCACCAGCCCCATCGCGAGCCAGGCGGCCCCGAACAGCAGGAGGTTGTCGGCCGCGACCAGAGCCATCACGATCAGTGTGAACGCGAACACGCGGCCGAAGAATCGATCGATGACCTCGCTGCCGGCCATATAGCGACGCGAGTAGCTGTGGACGATCCCGCTGAAGAACGTGACCGTCGTCCACATCACGACTGTCAGCCCGTCGACGGCCAGCAGGCCCGGCAGTTCCCAGGTCTGGTCGGTCCACAGCCGCAGGCCCAGCACGCCGACGCTCACGATCCACAGCGCCCATACGAGCCGAGTCAGCGCTTCCGGCGCGCGTGACCCTTCACTCGATTGGGCTGGAAGCTGTCCCACCGTCGTCGTCTGTTCGTTTCCAGTCATCGTTTTGCTCCGACCGACCGTGTCGTTCGTTCAGGCCGCCACGAGCACGGTCATCGGTCGTCTTCACCCACCTCTACGAACAGACTGGTTATTAAATCTATCTATATTACCAAAATGTTCATCAAAAGGCGAATTATAGAACATTATGGTTATACCCTATCTTGCTCTGACGCGGATGGATGTCTCTCTGGGTCTGCACCCGGCTCAAAGTGTCGAGAAGCGGGTTTCTGGGAGGGTTGTCGAGTTCTAGCCGTCGTCGGTGACGAATCCGCCGAACGGTGTCGTCTCGTGGCTCCGGACGAGGACCTCGTCGGCGACGGTCAGGTCCATGTCGAGTAGCTTCTGAGCGACAGGAGTGATGTCGCTGTCCGTCTCACCGACCGCGGTCACGAGCAGGTTCTGTTCGCCCGTGACCAGTTCCTGGACCGAGACGACGCCGTCGATTTCCAGAATGTCGGGGACGATCTCCCCGCGTTCGGGAATCGAGGCGGTGCAGAACAGTAACATGCGGAGCGGGTAGCCCGATCGCTGGTAATCGACTTCGGCACTGTACCCCTTGATCATGCCCTCGGACTCCAGGCGCTGGATCCGCTTGCGGACGGTGCTGTCGGAGGTCCCGGTTCGCTCGGCGATGTCTCCCGAGGACATGTTCCGGGCGTCCTCCTGCAAGGCGTACAGGATGGCTTTGTCTACGTCGTCGATGTCTTGCTCGCCCATGCCTGCACGTGCGCGGCACGGCCACTTTATGGTTGCACGTCGCTGCAGATCCACTTCCACCCGGCCAGGTCTGACTCCATGGCACTACAGTCGTTTCTCGAATTCGATCAGTTCGTAGTCCTCGAACGACCGACGGGACTGCTCTTCGAAGCCGTGTGCAGGATAGAATTTCGTCGCCGCTTGCTGTCTGATGGCCGTCTCGGCGACGAGACGTGTGACGCCGCGCTCGCGCGCGACTTCTTCCAGCCGCGCCACCAGCCGCGATCCCAATCCCTCCTGCTGGTGGTCGGGATCGACGCGCATCCGGAGGAGTTCTCCCTGGTCGCCTTCGACCGTCAATCCCCCCATCGCAACGACTTCGCCCTCGGCCACGGCGACGAGAAATTCCCCACCTGAGTCGAGGTACGTCTCCTCGACTCGATGGAGGTCCCCGATGTCTGGGATGTCTGCTGGATCTGTTCCCTCCCCTCGCATCGCCCGTTCGTTGAGCGCCAGCATCGCCTCGGTGTCTCCCGGTTCGAACTGACGGATCGTCGGTCGCGTTCGATCGCGGGTCACGCGAACTCGATCTCGCTCGTCGGTTCGACCTCACCGAACAGGAACGCAGCGTGTTCCAGGGCGTACTCACGGTGGCTCTCCTCGATACAGCCGACGGCGTCTTCGACCAGGACGGGCCGATAGTCACGGACGCCGGCGCTGGAGGCCGTCTCGAGGACACAGACGTTCGCGAGCGTCCCGCAGATCACGAGGTCGTCGATCCCGCGGGCGTTCAGCCACCCCTCCAGCTCGGTCTGGTAGAAGGCGTCGTAGGTGTGTTTCTCCACCACGAGGTCGGCCATCTCGGATTCCAGTGGGTCGGCCAGTTCGGCTTCCCAGGAGCCTTCGATGACGTGTTCGCCCCAGCGGTCGAACTCGTCGTAATAGTGAGCGTCTTCGAACTGTTCCGGTGGGTGGACGTCCCGGGTGAACACGACGGCTGCGCCCGCGTCGGTTGCCTGTTCGACCAGATCGAGACAGGGATCGAGGGCGTCCTCGCTGCCCGGCGCATAGAGGCTACCGTCGGGGTGACAGAAGCCGTTCTGCATGTCGACCACGACGACTGCGGTCGCGTCGGCGTCGAAGTGCATATTCTGGTTTTGGGCTGGCGGCCCGAAGATACTTGTGCCGTATCTGGAGCGTTTTTATATCCCCAGTCCGTCAGCCAAGGTATGCGCACGGCCATAGCCCTCCTCACCGCCCTGGTGATGGTCTGTAGTGTCGCGGTCCCCGCCGGAGTGGCGGCTGCGAACCCGTCGACAGACTCGGTGAATCAGACGACTGAAAACCACCCGCCCGACCCGCCGAGCGACCGCCTCGGCTGGGAAGACGGCTACTGGTACAACGAGAGTCTCTCGGTGACGGCCGAGGACGGTCTCAACGACACCGAACTCGATGCGGTCGTCGCCCGGTCGATGGCCCGCGTCGAGCGCGTCCGCGGGATCGAGTTCAACGGGTCGGTCCCGGTCGAGGTCATCTCTCGCGAGGAGTTCCGCGAGGAACAGGACGGCAGCAGTTCGAATACCTCGACGGCGAACCGTCTCCATCAGAACGTCAAGTGGGAGGCGATGCTTTCGATCGGCGAAGACGAGAACGCTCTCGAAACCTCCGAATCGACACGGTCGGCCACGGTCGGCGGCTACTACAGCCCGAGCGAGGAACGGATCGTGATCGTCTCCGAAAACACGACGACGCCCCAGATGGACGAGATCACTCTCTCCCAGGAACTGTTTCACGCCCTGCAGGATCAGAAACTCAGGGTGTCGTTCAACCGCTCGACACGGGAGGGGATCAACGCCCGCAACGGGATCGTCGAGGGTGACGGCAACCTCGTCGACCGACTCTACGGCCAGCGCTGTGACGCGGAGTGGGACTGTGTGATCCCCGAATCCGACGGGAGCAACGGCGGTGGCGGCAACACCAGCGACATCAACTACGGGATCTACCTGACGCAGTTCCAGCCCTACAGCGACGGCCCGAAGTTCGTCCAGCAGATCCAGCGCGAAGGCGGCTGGGACGCCGTCGACGACGTCTACGAGAACCCGCCGACAAGTTCCGAACAGATCATCCATCCCGAGAAGTATCCCGACGAAGGACCAGTCAACATCACGTTCGAGGACACGAGCAGCGAAGCGTGGTCCGTTCCGGACATGGGTAACGGCAGCGTCGATTACGCCCGGTTCGGACAGGCGGGCCTGAGCGCGATGTTCATGCGCCCGGTGTTCGCCTCCGGTGGGACGGCTTCGCCCGTCGTCGGTCCGCGGGACTTCTACAACATCTCCAACGGGGGGATCAGCGACTTCGATCCGCTGAACTACAGTCTCGAGGTCACGAACGGCTGGGGCAACGACAAGCTCTACCCCTACGTCACGAACCAGTCTGCCGAGACCAACGAGACGGGCTACGTCTGGCAGACCGAGTGGGACACCGAGGCTGACGCCGAGGAGTTCGCCGACGCCTACGTCGACTTACTGGAGCACTACGGTGCGGAGTCCGTCGCCGGAAACCAGAGCACCTATGGCATCCCGGACAACCGGACGTTCGGTGACGCCTTCTACGTCGACGTCGACGGCTCGACGGTGACGCTGGTCAACGGCCCGAATGTCACCGCGCTCTCGGAGATTCGCGCCGGCGCGGCCCCGGCGGCCGAGCCGGATTTGACGACGACCTCCAGTGACGACACCGGCAGCGGGTTCGGTCCCGGCTTCGGTACCGTCGCGGCACTGCTGGCGCTGATCGCGGCCGCGCTCGTCTCGATCCACCGCCGCGACTGACTCGTCGGAACCTCTTTTGCCGTCCAGTCCCCGTCTCCGTTCGATGCGACGCCTGCTGGTGATCGCCGTCCTCGGCCTGCTGCTGGCAGTAGCCGGCTGTGTCGCGCCGGCCGACGATCCCGGCGATCTCGGTGCGGAGAACGGCTATCGTTACGACGCCGACCTCTCGATCACGACCGCCGACGGACTCAACGCGAGCGAACGGGAGGCGCTGCTCGGTCGGACGATGGCTCGTGTCGAACGTCTCCGGGGGCTCGAGTTCACCGATTCGGTCGAGATGTCGGTGATCTCGCGGGCAACGTTCCGAAACCGTACGGGGGGCAATTTCGACGGGACGCTCTCGCCGCGCCAGCGCTGGAACGAACAGGTCTGGGAAGCGCTGCATATTATCGACGAGGACGCGACCTATCCCGAGTCCCGCTCGACCAACCGCGGATCCGCCGTCGTCGGCTACTACTCGCCCAGCAACGACTCGATCGTCCTCGTCAGCGACTCGCCGACGCCCCAGGTCGATCGGCGGACGCTGGCCCACGAACTCGTCCACGCCCTGCAGGACCAGCGGCTGAATCTCGGTGAGCGCCGCCAGCGTCAGGACGGCCAGCTTGCAGTGCTCGGCGTCGTCGAAGGCGACGCCAACTACGTCGAGGCACTGTACGAACGCCGCTGCCGCTCGGAGTGGGACTGCATCGACATCCCGCCGAGCGACCGGACGCGCCCGCAGTCGTTCAATCAGGGGCTGTTTCTGGTGAGCTTTCTGCCCTACGCCGAAGGGCCGAACTTCGTGAACGCCCTCCACTCGCGTGGCGGCTGGGACGCCGTCAACGATCGGTACGACAACTTCCCCGAGAGCACCGAACAGCTGATCCACCCCGAGTACTTCCCGACACAGTCGCCAGTCGACGTCTCGGTTCCCGACCGCGCTCGCGGCGGCTGGGAGCGATTTTCGAACCTCAGCCAACCCCGGACCGACACGGTCGGCGAGGGCTCGATCTACGCCATGTTCGTCGCCACCGACGTCATCGAGCGCACGGGGGCGGCCCAGTACAATTACGACCACCCGCTCTCGAACGGCTGGGCCGGCGACACGCTCGTCCCCTACCGGAACGACGGCGAGTACGGCTACGTCTGGCGTATCCGCTGGGATTCACGGGCAGACGCCCGGGAGTTCGTCAGGGGCTATCGCGACCTCCTCGATAGTCACGAGGCCGAAGCGGTCGGTGACGGTCGTTACGTCGTCTCTGAGGGGGGATTCGCCGATGCCTTCCGACTCTCTCGCGACGGCCGGACGGTCACGATCGTCAACGCGCCGCGCGTGAGCGATCTGGAGCGGATTCACTCGTCGTCGTGAATTG